>Ga0182015_10001151_pt1 | contig 36040 bp, 31 predicted proteins | sample 712P3MmetaG_FD_120478 | JGI IMG/M metagenome (GOLD analysis project Ga0182015, IMG submission 120478) | Permafrost microbial communities from Stordalen Mire, Sweden - 712P3M metaG | ecosystem: Environmental > Terrestrial > Soil > Wetlands > Permafrost | place: Sweden: Stordalen | collected...
GTAGTTTTATTTCGCCTCCGGCACCCAGCACTCTGTGCCACGGTAAATCGAAAGAGCGATGCAGAGCGCCGACTACTTGCCTAGCTGCGCCAGGGTATCCCGCGGCGCGGGCGATGGCGCCGTAAGTTGAAACTTTTCCTCGAGGGATTTTGCGGATCGCGGCTACGATCCGGGTGTGCATGGTGTCCGTCACGAATGTTGTTTAATGGATTCGCGGGCGAGGGCGCCACATGGGTTTCCCGGCCACAGGGACAAATTACGCCGCCGCGCCCTTCTTGTAGGACTCGATGGCCTTCTCTTCGCTGTCATAGACGTCGAAAATGGTTACGAGCTTGGTCACCTGGAGCAGGTCTCCCACGCGCGGGGTGAGATTCGCCAGTTTGATAGAACCGCCGCTGTTGCGGGCAGTCGTGTACAGGGCGACAAGCGTTCCCAGGCCGCCGCTATCGATGTAGCTCACGCCCGACAGGTTGAGGACAATGCGCTTGCTTTGCGTGATAACCATTTTCACGGTGTCGCGCAGGTCGGCGGATTCTTCTCCGAAAACAATGCGGCCAGCGCAGTCGACGACTACGATGTCATCGTGCGTGCGGACGGTTAGTTTCAGTTGCATGGGCGCCCCCGGGGCAGAAAGTTAAACAAGAAGCGTACTCGTGGCGTGCCTTTTTCGCAAGGGCTTCGTGAACTGGAGCCAGCTCCGCTTGGTTGCCTTGGACGAGGCGTCCAGGGCTACTTGGGCATGGGGGTCGCCGAGCTTTCGACCGGAGCAGTACGAGCGAGGACGCTCGCGCTACACCGTCGTTGATCACGTATAATTTAAGCTTCACACCATGAGCTATCAGGTTCTGGCGCGTAAATACCGTCCGCAAAAATTCTCTGAAGTTATCGGTCAGGAGCACGTTACCCGGACGCTGAAAAATGCTATCGAGCAGGGCCGAACTGCGCACGGATACATTTTCAGCGGGCATCGCGGCATTGGTAAAACTACAGTTGCGCGCATTCTGGCTATGGCGCTGAATTGCCGGTCGTCGGATAAACCGGTGACGGAGCCTTGCGGCGTATGTGAATCGTGTACCGAAATTCGCGCGGGAAATTCGGTGGATGTGATTGAGATTGACGCCGCCACCAACCGCGGCATCGATGAGATTCGCGAGTTGCGCGAGGCGGCGCGGTACCGTCCCGCGCGGGACCGCTTCAAGATTTACATACTTGACGAGGCGCACCAGATTACGGATGCGGCTTTCAATGCCTTGCTCAAGACATTGGAGGAGCCTCCGAGCCACGTGGTTTTTATGCTGGCTACGACTCAGCCAGAGGACATTCCGCAGACCATCCGCTCTCGCTGCCAGCATTTTAGTTTTCGGGCTGTTCGCTTTGAAGAGATTCTCGCACAGCTGAAAGACCTGGTGGGTCGCGAGGATATCGAAGCGGATGAAGATGCGCTGGCGTTGCTGGCTGAGGCGGGCGACGGTTCAATACGCGACGCGCTATCGATTCTGGATCAGGCGATTGCGTGTTGCGATGGCCGGCTTACCGCGGAAACCGTTCGGCAACTGGCTGGCGCCGCGCCTTCTACGGTGCTCGAAGAAGTAATGCAAGCGGTGGCGCGGAGTTCGAGCGAGGAAGTGTTGCGACTGGTGGACCGGCTGATCAGCGAAGGGCATAGTCCTACTCATTTCGCGCGTCAGATGGTTCGATTCCTGCGCAACACCGTTGTAGCCAAGATCGCCGGCGCCGAGTCTTCCCTGCTGCAGATTTCTGGCGACGAACGGGCACGCGTGGCACGCGTGGCCGAACTTTTCAGCGAAGAGGATTTGGCGCGGCATCTGCAAATTATGTTGCGCACCCATGGAGAGTTGGGATACCGGCAGGAGCAGCGATTCCATTTGGAATTGGGTCTACTGAAGATGTCGCACGCCCAACGCTTGCTTCCTATTGAGGAATGGCTAAGTGCTGCGGGAGTAGCGAGTGCAACTCCGCGAGTGGGCAGGCCCGTTTCTGTGCCTGAAGCGAAGAAGACAGAAGGCTCGGCAGTCGCGGCTCGACCTAATCAAGTATCGCCATTCGCTGCGGATTCAGCGCGGAAAAGCGGATCGAAGCCGCAGCTTTTGGCCGAGGCCGGTGCGGCAGCGAGCGCGCCTGGGTTTGCCGTCAGTAAGCCGATGGCGAGCGTAATCATGGGGGCGGCTGCGCCTGCCGAGGCGCGTGAAGTTGCCAGCGCTCCCGAAGCTGTTCCTGAAAAACAGGCGCTGCCGGACAGCCTGCGCGAGCCCGTGCTGAATGCACTGGCTGCGGGTGGCCATCAGATGTTGGTTTCGATGCTCGAAAGCGGCGAGTGGCGGGTTGAAGGAAATGAGCTCGTGATTAAGGTGAGTGCGTCGGCCACCGTGATCGATATGACTTTTGGAGCCGATGCGCGGCGTCTGGCGATTGCGACGGCCAGTGGGGCTGCGGGGCGGGCGCTTAAGTTGAAAGTTATCCCTGGGAATGCGATGCCGGGCGCAGTGCCGAATCGTCCTCCTTCTAACGGAGGGGGACGCAGCCGGGCAGAGCAGGATCCGATTGTGCGTCGCATGAAGGAAAAGTTTGGCGCGGAAATCAGGACGATTATCGATTACAAGGACAAGCGCTGATTTACTTGGAACTACACGGGCGGAGGTGCCCGCGCCACACGCTTCTTCGGGAAGGATGAAATGGGCGGATTTAATTTGCAGGAAATGATGGCGCAGGCCAAGCGGCAGTATGAAGTGCTGCAGAAGAAGATGGAAGAGACAGTGGTGGAAGGCTCTTCTGGTGGCGGCAGTGTGGTAGTCAAGATGGATGGGCGTAAGCAAGTGCTGAGCATGAAGATTGACCCCGAAGCAGTGAAAGGTGGGGATGTCGAAATGCTGCAGGACCTGGTGACTGCGGCGATCAACGGAGCGAGCCGAAAAGTGGATGAAGCAATGCAATCCACCATGGGCGGAATGTTAGGCGGGATGGGAATTCCGGGGTTGTGAAGAATTGGATACTTGAGCAATCTGGTAATTGAGTAATTGCAACGCCTGATTCTTCAATTACTCAATTACCAAATTGCGCAATTACAGAATTGATCTATGTCTAAATTTGCGGAACCGATGTCGCGGCTGATCGATGAATTGAAAAAACTGCCGGGCATTGGCAGCAAGACGGCACAGCGGCTTGCGTTTCACATTCTGCGCTCGAACGACGAGGATGCTGACGCGCTGGCCGAAGCGGTGCGCGACGTGAAGGCGAAGCTGCGGTTGTGTTCCATCTGCAACAACATTACGGATGTTGAGCCGTGCGTTTATTGCAGCAGCGCGACGCGCAATCAGCGGATGGTTTGCGTGGTTGAAGAGCCTACCAATATTGGTGCTATCGAGAAGACCAAACATTTCAACGGGGTTTATCACGTGCTGCATGGATCGATTTCACCGCTGCACGGGGTAGGGCCGGAGCAGTTGCGCATTTCGAATCTGATGCGGCGGGTTGAGGACGGACTGGTGGATGAGGTGATTCTGGCGACCAATCCGACAGTTGAGGGCGAGGCGACAGCTACTTATCTTTCCGGAAAATTGCGGCGCACCGGACTTCGGGTTACGCGCATTGCGATGGGTATTCCGGTGGGTAGCGACATTGAGTACGCGGACGAAATTACGATGTTGAAATCGATGGAGGGTCGTCGTGAGTTGTGATTGATCAAGAAGCAGCCACGGATTACGCGGATTTCACTGATGATGTCGCCGCCGGTTCCAGAAAGTAGTTTGGTTCTTCCTCTGTAGGTACGATCCCTTCTGGCAGGGCTCCCTGGTTGTATTCAACAAGGCGATTCTTCCACTTTAGAAATTCTGTTAGATTGCGCGGTTCGATACGGATTTCCACGCGGCGAAGGCTGGCGAGCAGGAGATTCATTTCATAGCGAAAGCCAGTTGCGGTTCGCAGTTTTTTTGCTGCAGGTCGAAGCCGTTTGATTTTTCGGTTGTGGCATTCGAGCAGGCCCCACCCGGCCGGCAGTTCTTCTTCACCAATCATGGCGGCGGGGGTGAGGTAATAACGTTCGCATCCCAGGCCTAATTCCTGTTGGCGACGAAACGGTTTGTCGCGATCGGCGAGAAAGTCGGCCCGGGACATTTTGCACTCGACCAAAACGGAGTGGCAGGCGCGTTTCCATCCGATGGCATCCGGCATTTCTCCGCTGAGGCAGGCTTGTTCGGAAAGGATCACTCCGCAACGGTACGAACGCAGCCATGCTACGGCTTTCTGGACTAGCTGAGCGTGAGTCATACGATGCATCGGTTTTAGTTGATGGTGGGCACAAAGGGAAGTGACTGCGTGGCTTCCGGTTCCCGGCTTTAGGCTGCAGGCTTGTGGCTGCTGGCTTGTGTCGTAAGCTTGGTGGCTCTCAGCGGTTTGATCATTATTGGTTGTTCGTAGACGGTTTCAAGCAAGTGGCGGGCAGCCGCGAGGCTTTCGGCAGTGCGGTCGTGTGGAGAGTAGCCTTGGGCGGCGAACTCGAGGAATCCGTTTTGCTGGCGGACTTGCAGGCGCTGAACATGGCCGTCGGCTTTCGAATCGAAGGCGTTGGCTACACGTAGAATTCCAGCCAATTGGAAGACGATTTGTTTTTGATCCGGGCTGAGTCCCTCTAGCGTTTTTGCTCCCTGCCACGGCAGCGCTCCGCGATGATATCTAGCGACAACGGCTGCCAGGTGCATCTTCTCTTTATTCCAACTCAAGGGCGGGGTTAGGCGCTCGATCAACTTGTAGGTCGCTTTGTGATGGGCTTTTTCTTTTTTAGAACGGCCTACGTCATGCATGAGGCTCGCGACTTCCAAAATATTGCGCTCCTCTGCCGCGTCTGATACTACAGACGCTCGCCGAGCGGGCAAGCCATCATAAAGTTGAAGGGCGAGGCGGGTGACATGACTAGAATGCTTGAAATTCGGATCGAGAAACGACGCCCACAATTTAAGACGGCTTAACGCAGCGGATTCGATCTGCTTTCCAACCGGCAACTGCGCGCGCCAGACTTGCCATAAGGAATTCTTCCCCACCATTTTGGCGCGGTAATTGTCGATTCTTCGTGTGCGCTCTTCGATAATCTTCGAATGCCATTTCGTGCGCGAGTCGGCGTCGGGAAAAGCGTTGACCTGCAGCGCGGTTGCCCAAAGCACATCGAGGTCGTGAACCTCGCCAAGTTCGTCCTGCAGCTCCTTAAGATCGTTGCTCCAGGCGGCGTGCTGCTCGGGCAAAAAGTTCTCCACGATGTAGCGGAAGCGCTTCAGGCCGATGCGCAGCGAGTGAAATGCGATTTGCGAGCGATTGCGCAGGGCGTTGCGATGCAATTGGTGGGCTTCGGTCCAGCGTTCCAGAGCCAGATGCTTGAACACCGCGCTGCCGCTGCGCACTCTGGTGGCTCGGCGAGGCAAGCAGGCGATCCATTTTCGCCATTGCTTGCGGTCGAACTCCTGTAGAGCAACTGCCGCTTGCTGCTTTAAATGGGCTTCACGGGCGGCGAGGAATTGAAGCAGAGTGACGCTCACTGCGTCGTCCGGATCGCTCAAATGACGCACCCATTCTTCCATCACTTGAACATCGCGCAGTTCACCCAACTCGCGAAAGAGTTGCCGGCCCGCCTTCTTCATTTGCTTCCATGCGGGATCGGGATCCATGACACGCAAACCATCCGCCACGGAGCGGCAACGGCGCAGGGCGACGCGTAGATCGTGAACTGGATCGGCGCTGAAGTCCAAGCTGGCGCGGACACATTCTTCCAGGACGCGTTCCATCCATAAGGCGAGTCCGGCCTTCTTGCGCGGGCGTTTTGCGATTGCCTGGGCCACAGAGGCGTTCATGCTGATTTTTCTGATTGCGGAATCACGGATCATTTTCGCTGCTTCCGCGAATTAATTCCAGCACTGAATCAGGCTGATAATTTGCGAAATCGGTCCGGAGCGGCTGGTTTGCGATCGATTTTGGAGGGAACCCCAGCGGCGAAAGCCGAACTCATTTTTACCGGACTTACGGTATGCCTGAAGGCATACCCTGATACGAATCGAGCGTTTTTCAGCGTTTTTAGGCGGTTGAGGATTATTACCTCCGTAACATGCATCCCCTTACCTTGTGCATTAACCTTAATACCGGAGTTTCAGGAGCGTCGTATCTCGACCGCCGCCACAACCAAGCGAGAAGACAGGAACGCCTCGGCTCGCGCCTTTATTCACAGCCTCAACATCCTGGTGAAGTACGTGCGGCTTTATGGTTTTCAGCATAAGCGCACGGAGGGGCAATTCGAAGTTACCTGGAACGAGTTGCAGCACGGCCTACCGAAAGAAGGCGACGCCGGATTTCTGCTGGGCGTGTCGGAAAACCGGCTGCTCTTGGATGGCGTAGCACTCGAAACCGGGCAGGCGGAACGCAGCTTTGCGCAACTTCTCACCGCGGCTGGTCTGGCTAGTATTCAATTCTCCAAGGGTGTGACGGTTGACGACTTTGCCCGCTTGATTCGCGCCTTTGCCGTAGGTGGATCGAAGGCTCAGGATGTAGTGCAGCAGATCAAAGACACGTTCGGGGATAGCAAGACCTCGACGATTCGGATCAATGAAGTGAAGTTTGTGGCGTCTGATCCGGGTTCGGCGGATGTGAGCGTCGCGGCACAGATTGCGGCGCAGACTCTGGGACCGGAATTCAAGGAATGGCTGAATGATCCGCAGAAACTTTTGCAATTGATTGCCGCGGCCGAAGGCTCTCGCTCGGGCGGGGCTGTGGGCGGCCCGCCGATTGGGAGCGTTCCCAATGTGGCGGCTGTGGCGTCCGGTGAACCAGGAAATGGCGGGACTGCAGCCACGGCAGGTACGGGAACCTGGGCGGGCGGAGTTGTGCCACTTCAAGAAGAAGAAGTCGTGCAGGCAATCCGCCTGCTGACAAAATTTGGCGAAGCCGGTTCTGGCCCTGCTGCCCAAATCGAACCGCTGCAGAAAGAAATAACCCAGGCCGATCCGAACCTCAGACTCAATCTGCAACAACTTCTGGAAAGTTTGGCGGCGAAGAATCCCGCAGAAAAAACCGATACTCCTCTTTTGATGAAGGCGGCCGAGCACATGGCGATCCGCTTCGCCATGGAGCGCTTCCAAAAAGGAGATATGAAGGTGAACGCAGTCCACCAGATGCTGGAGCACATGAGCCGGCAGATGGAAACGCTGCGGCAGATTTTGCGTGTGCACGAAGACAAAATGAGCAAGGCGGGGATTCTGGTGGAGTCTCATGCCGACATTTTGGATCGCATGTTCTGGGCGGAGGTGCCGGAGGCGGGCAAGAAAAGCGTTCTGCTGTCGAATGACGCTGCGTGCGTGCCGTCGCGCAACATTCGCCAGTTTGTAGAGGTACTACTGGAGCGCGGAGATCAAGAAAGTGTCACTGCAATTCTGCAAAATTATTCAAATTGTCTTGCCGCAAAAGATACTGATCCTCGCCGCAGAGCAGCCATCGGATTGAGCCAGTTGGCCGACCTGTTTGCCGCTCCTGGGATTGATTTAATCGGACCGGTCATTCACAAAATCGGCGAGGCGCTGGTCCGCGACTCTGATCCCGAGATACAAAGTTTGTTAAGCGCGGCCTTCGTGCGTCTGAGTTCGGAAGCTGGAAACCGCAAGCAGTACGCCGCGTTAGGCGAGGTTTGCGGCGCCATCGAGGGCGTAGCCAAGCAACGTCCGGCGATGGCCAACGAGCTGCGCCCACGCATTGGCGTAGAGAATCGCCTGCCGGAGTTCATCGAAGAGGCTTTGCGATTGCCCCAGGTCCCGCGCGATCTCGTTCTGGTGCTGCAGCGCACTTCGCCAGCCGCCCTGGAACATTTAGCCGATCGATTTTTCCGCTGCATGCGGCGTGAAGAATGCGATCGCATGGTCGAGATCGTCAAGGAACTGGGTCCCTCTGCCTTGCAGCAAGCGCGAGAAATGTTGCGCACGGGCCCGGTTCGGCAGGCATCCGCTGTGGTCGGACTTTTAAGCCGGCTCGACGTGCCGACATTGTTAGAGTTGTTGCCCATCCGACTAAAGGAATGGAACCGGTTCTATCACGATATCGTGGTTCGCCAGATAGCTTATGGAGCGGCTTCGGACCGCGGGCGTACGCTGCTTGAAATCCTGGAGCACCTGGATGCCATGGTCCTGCCTCAGGCGATCGATGAGATTGGCATGAGCGGCGACCGCACGACGGTGCCGCCGCTAATGGTCATGGCTGAATCGGGCGAAGCCCAGGGCCGTTCGGCGATCATCCAGATTAAAGCGGTGGAGTCGTTGGGCCGGCTTCGCGAAACCGAATCGATTACGGTGCTGCGAAATTTGCTGGAAACGAAGAAGATGTGGAAGTGGACGAACCATCGCGAACTGCGGATAGCGGCGGCGCAGGCATTGGCGAAAATCGATCCGCGATACGCAGCCCAGGTGATGTCGAGCAGCGGCTTGGCGCCAAGCGAGCTGGCGATCGCTCCACTCGACGCGGCTCCGGCTTGTCCGTGGGTGCGGCAGCGACGCTATGAACGGATTGTGTTGCGGAAAACGTTGTCGGCCATCATCAGCAGCTCGTGGGGAAAATCGAGCATCATGCTTCGCGAACTCAGTTTAGGCGGCGGCATGGGCACTAAAGAAGACAATCTGCGCGTGGGCTCGGAAGCGAACATCGATATTTCGATTGGCGTGCGGCATATTCGCGGGCAAGTTTTGCTGCGGCGCGCCCGAGTCAACGAAGTCGGATTTGAAATTGTGAGCACTGATATGGAAAGCCGCCTGCGCTTGCGCGGAATTCTGATGGAAGCGGTAGAGCGTGCGCCGGAGATCAAAGGCACGGAGTGGCAGGGCGAACGCAAGAGTTGAATTTGTGGTATTAGGCGGTTCGTTTTCTTCAGTATTTATCATCCTAAACAAAAGCCCCAACTTCGCAGCTGGGGCTTTTCATATCTTCGGGAATCTATTTTACTTTGGCGAAGATGATCACCAGCGTGTACAACGCCAATGACTCGATCAGAGCCAGACCAAGAATCAGCGCCAACTGAATGCCAGGTCGTGCTGCAGGATTGCGTGCCAGGCCTTCAGCCGCTGCTGCTGTAGCTTTGCCCTGTGCTAAGGCGCAGATGCCGGAAGCGAATGCCATGGAAAATCCAGCGGCGATCGCGACCCAGTTGACTCCACCCATTGCTTCCCCGCCCTGCGCAAATGCAGGAACGGCGAAGCACAGCACTGACAGTGCCATAAACAGATTGCTCAACTTACGCATGGTGTTTCTCCTCGTGGACTATGAATTACCGCCAGTGGGTGGTTGACGCCATACCTTGCAGACGCCCTCACGCTGAACGGTGGAACATCACAACATCAACACTTGCTCGTCTGAGACAATTCCCCAGGGGCTAAAGCCCCGACTCTTTATGGTTCCTGCGGCACGACTGAAGTCGTGCCCTTCCCAGAAAACCTTTTTACAAAGAGCGCGATTCTACGAAAGCTGGTTCTAGTGCTCTTCCGCTACCGCTCCGGCTAGATAGACCGTCGTCAGCAGAACGAAAATATAGGTCTGCAAAAGCGACACGCCGATGTGCAATCCCAGAAACGCGATTGGCACTCCGATCGGAATCAGCGAAAAGAAAACCAGGGTAACCATGTCGCCGGCGAACATGTTGGCGTAAAGACGAATGGTCAGCGACAAGACGCGGGCCAGATGGCTTATCAGTTCTATCGGAACCATTAGCGGCGCGAGTGCAGGCATGGGGCCGGCAAAGTGCTTCAGGTAGCCGATGCCCGCGTGTTTGAATCCTTGCGCCTGATAATAGAAAAAGGCGCACAGCGCGCATCCGAGCGGTACCACCGGGACAGCCGTCGGGGACTCGAAGCCGGGAATTACGCCAATAAGATTACACAGCAGAATAAACAGGCCGAGCGCCATCAGGAAGGGAGTGAAGCCTTCGCTGTGATGACCGATAATTTCCTGGCTCTGGCCTTGAACGAATCCGTGGGCGCCTTCGAAAATGTGTTGCAATGCGCCCGGTTTGTCGACTGAGAGCCTCGAACGAACCAGCGCAAATACGATAATCAGAAATACGAAGACCAAAACTTCCATTGCCACGGAATTGGGGATGGGTGCGTTCGGATATTTTGGTTCAAGGTGGAGTGCGCGCAGCAACCCGGTAACCGGGCCGGCGAAAATGTGATTCAAGAATGCAGTAAACCAGAGTTGTTCATGCATACGACAGCTTTTAGCTTTTAGCTCCTGGCTCTTGGCTTGTGGCGCTGGGTCAGAACCCGCGTGCCAAAGCCATATAAACTTCATACGCCGCTTCGCACGCGATGCCCCCTACTGGCAAAAAAAGGCCGGCAAAAAGGCCGTAAACACTCGCGGGAGAAACATTGAATATAGCATAGGCGGCTGCGGCCATCAAAAAGTAGCGCAGCAGAAATCGAAATACGATTCCGCTGCTGGACTGCTTGTAGGCAGTCTGGGTTGCACGATCGGCCAGGGCGCTGACGACGCGCTCCAGCCAATGGAAATTGAGATAGGCGATGGCGCATCCGCAAGCGAAACCTGACGCGATGCGCCAGCCGAAGCGAAACCATGCGGCGGCGCTGAGACCGAGAGCAAGCGCGATCATGAAATACGGGATCCGAGCCAGCGCGCCGGAATAAAAAGATTCGGCGCGGCTGCCCTCGTTTTCACTCATTTTGAATCGGAAGAACTGACCGTGCGGATTAGTTGCACGAAGCCGGCGATGATGCCGATGATTAGCCCTGCTAAGTATATCCAGGTTGTATGCAGCCAATGGTCGAGGGCCGCACCAATGAGCCATCCAGCGACGGTTGCGGCGGGAAGAATAAAAGCCAGCTCGCTGTAGCTTGCCAACTGCACCCATGTGCTTTTCTTTTCTGGATTATTATCGGGAGAAGACATGGATGGAGCCTAATTAATACGGTTAGACAAGGAAAATCTAACCTGCACCGCCGAGTAAAAACATTCCAATGACTACCGCGCCGAACCGTCGCGGACCAAGGAGCAAATAAGCGCTTGGGTTTTGAAGGGGCGCGGCTTCAGCCGCGCCAGCCATTACTACTACCATTTACGGCACGGCTGGAAGCCGTGCCCTTCAAAACTCAACGCCCCAAGTTTTCCGCAAGCTGTACGCGATGCATCACCTACAACCGTCGCAGTCAAAATCCGATCAGCTTATCGTCGCTCAAATTTCTAACCCAGGCCCATCGACCACGTTACGACTCTTATGAAGCGCTCGGGAAAGATGCCGATTACCACCGTAGCGAACGCGGTTACGCCAAGCGCGATGCGCATGCCGACGCTGATGGGAAGCCGAGTTTTGTCGAGCGCTTCGCTCATGAACATTGCGTTAGCGATGCGCATGTAATAGTAGAGACCGAACACCGCGTACAGCACCGCGAGGGACGCGAGCACGTAATGGCCGCTTTCCATCAGGCTAAGGAAAATAAAATACTTTCCGTAGAAGCCCGCCAGAGGTGGAATGCCGGCCAGTGAAAGAAGAAAAATCAGCATCAGGACAGCTTCCGTCGGAGCGCGGGAGAAGAGTCCGGCAATATCATCGATCTCGTCACCAATCACATTGCGCTGCCGCAGCGACGTAACTACGGCGAACGCTCCCAGATTCATGAAAGTGTAGACCAGCAGATAAAGCAAAATGCCTTTGAAGCCATCAAAGAAAGCGGGCGCAGGATAATTCACCGAAGCCAGCGCGACCAAACCCAGCATCATGTAGCCAACGTGCGCGATCGAAGAATAACCCAGCAAACGCTTGAGATTGTTCTGGGTGAGCGCGGCCAGGTTGGCGCCGGTCATGGTGACAATCGAAACGAAGATCAGCAACGGTACGTAGACTGTACGCAACGGGTACAATCCCCACAAAAAAATGCGCAGCAACATGGCCCAGCCTGCCGCTTTTACCGCGACTGACATGAATCCGGTAACGCTGGTGGGCGCGCCTTCGTAGGCGTCGGGCAACCACTGGTGAAATGGAATAGCCGCGATCTTGAAGAACAATCCTGTTGCCGTGGTCAACAGAGCGATTACGGCAATCGGACTTACACGATTGCCGTTCTGTGCTACTTGCTGCGTGAGCGCCTGCCGGATTCCGTCTAAGTTCGTAGTGCCGCTGAGGCCATACAGAAGCGACAAGCCGTAGGCAAAGATTCCCGATGAAAACGCTCCCAGCAGCAGATACTTTAATGCCGCCTCGTTGGAGCGACGATCGGTGCGCAGAAATCCGACCAATACGTAAGTCGAGATTGCCATCAGCTCAAGTCCAATGAAGGTGAGCACAATGTCGAAGCTCGAGGCCATGCACATCATGCCGACCACGGAGAACAGAATTAACGCGTAGAACTCCCCGTGGTTCTCGTGTTCGATCTCGAGATACCGGACGGACATCAGGATTGAGATGGCGGCGCCGGCTAGAAACAGGTAATAGAAATAAATGGAGAAGTGGTCGAGCATCATGGAGTGCATGAAGGCGACTTCAAGACTACGGCCAACCTTGGCGGCTTCGAACTGGGCGTACTGGATCTTCACCACTCCAGCGGCGGAAAAAAGCACACCTAAAAATGCGGTTACAGCATTCGTCCACTTCCACTCCGGCGGAATTATAAGGTCGATCAGGAGTATGCCCAGCGCGAAAACCGTAAGCATAATGATGGGCAGTGACAGGAGATAGTCCGTGCCGGTGAAATATTGTGGCATTCCGGGCACTTATTTCTTCCCCTGTGGAATGGCTGCCGGCACGGCGAGTGCCGCCGTGTTTGGCGCAACTGGCGTCTGCGTTTGCGTGGATGCATTGACTGCGCCGCTGATGCCTGGATAATCGGGCCGAATCGTCAGCACTAACTGGTTGACGGGTTGCTGCAGGATTTGGAACAACGGCTTTGGGTAAAGTCCGATCCAGAATGCTAAGACGAGCAGCGGCGCGAAGGTGAGAACTTCGCGCGGCGTGAGGTCATGCAGTCTTTCGTTTTTTGGGTTGGTCACGGTTCCGAAGAAGACTCGCTGATAAAGCCATAACAAGTAAGCGGCTGCCAGAATCACACCCGGTACCGCCCACGCTGCCCACTTCCAATTTTCCATGAAAGTGCCCTGCAGGATAGTGAACTCGCCGACGAATCCGTTTAGCAGCGGCAGTCCCATCGACGATAGGAACATGATCATCGTAATCGTCGCGTAGAGTGGCATTACGTTTGAGATGCCGCCGTACTCGGCGATCTCGCGTGTGTGCCGCCGTTCGTACAAAATGCCGACGATCAAGAATAGCGCTCCGGTCGAGATCCCGTGGTTGATCTGTTGCAGCACCGAGCCGCTTAGTCCCATGGGATTCAAGGCGAAGATTCCCAGCGTGCAAAAACCCATGTGGCTGACTGATGAATAGGCTACGAGTTTTTTCATGTCCCTTTGCATCAGCGAAACCAGCGCGCCATAAATGATGCCGACAATTGAAAGGAAAATCATCCAGAAGCGGACTTTCGGATGCATGACTACGTCGGGGAAAAATGGCAAGGCAAATCGGATAAAACCGTATGTGCCCATTTTCAGCAGGACACCGGCCAGAATGACTGAGCCCGCGGTGGGCGCTTCGACGTGCGCGTCGGGCAGCCAGGTGTGAAACGGAAACATTGGCACCTTGATGGCGAATGCGATAAAGAACGCCAGAAATAACAAAATGGCAAATGAGGAACCGTACGCCGGATCGTGGAAAATATGCGGCGCAGTCTTATAAAGCGCCTGGATGCTGAAGGTGTATTGGCCCGTCTGGCGGAAGTTATAGAAGTACAGGAACAGGACAGACAACAGCATCAACACGGAACCAAGCAAGGTGTACAAAAAGAATTTGATGGCGGCGTAAAGTTTGCGTGGTCCGCCCCAGATGCCGATCAGCAAGTACATGGGGACGAGCATGGCTTCCCAGAAAACGAAGAACAGGAAGAAATCAAGCGCCATGAAAACGCCCAGCATTCCGGTCTGCAGGATCAGAAACCAAATGTAGTATTCCTTCACCCGGTTCTCGATCGCGCTCCAGGACGAGAGGATGGAGATCCATCCCAGGAGCGTGGTGAGCAGAATCAGCAGAAAGGAAATGCCGTCGATGCCGAGCACGTATCCGGCGCCAATGGAGGGTATCCAGTTATTCGGCACGCCCTCCATGAACTTGAAGCCGGGCTCGTAGCGCTGCGCCCAAAACCACGGCACCAGCGGAATGGAGATTATGAGGCCGGCCAGGGCGAAGATGTTCGCAATCCAACGAATGGCGTCCTTTTGCTCTTTGGGAATAAAGATGAGCAAGAGAGCGCCGGCGAGTGGCGTGAATAAAATGATCGAGAGAATATGGCTTTGCATTTTTGTCCATTAGGCGGGCGAGGGCGCCCGCGCCACACAATCAGTCATCGCCAGGAATAATAGGCGACAAACCCTACCAGACCCAACACCATGAACAGCGCGTACCATTGCACCAAACCCCATTCCAGCAATCGCATCGGATAGGACAACATTCGTGAAAATATTGCGGGACCATTGACTAATACGCCGTCGATGATCCATTTATCGAACCAACTGGACAGAGTGCCGCTCAGACGAGTGATCCATCCGGCGCCGTTTACCAGGCCATCGATCACATGCGAGTCGAACCAGGACGCTGCTTCGCCCGCGCCCATCACGCCCAGGCGAGTGTCGCCGATTTTGCGTCGGCCGGTGAAGGCGTAGTCGTAGGCTTCGTCGACGTAATATTTGTTGTAGAGCACGTTGTAGAGTGTCGGCGAAGCAGCCGCGATCGGTTCGACATAGCCCTTGTCAGCTTCGCGATACGCGCGCCAAGCCATGCCCCAACCGATTATCGCCGCGCCCACTGAAAGGAACATCAATCCGTATTCGATTGGACTGGTGTGTTCCTCTTCTTTCTCACCGGCAGCGAGCTGCGCGGGTTTTCCTTCCTGTTGGAAGACGGTTGCTTCACGCGCAAACACCGGATCGAGAAACTTCGCAAAACGATCGGAGCCGCCGAGGCTGTGCGGCCATCCCAGCCAGCCTGCGCAGATGGCGCAGACGGCGAGAATTATTAAGGGCACCGTCATCGACTTGGGAGATTCATGAATGTGATGCTCGACTTCGTGGCTCATGCGGGGCCGGCCATGGAACGTGAGGAACATCAGCCGGAACATATAGAAGGCTGTCATCAATGCGGTTACGAAACCGACCAGCCAGAGCAGGCGATAGGCGCCGCCTTCGGAGGACCAGGCCTGCCACAGAATTTCGTCTTTCGAGAAAAATCCTGCGAAGGGCGGGATGCCAGCAATGGCGAAGGTCGCGATGAACATGGTCCAGTGGGTGATGGGAATGCGTTTATGCAGATCGCCCATGTTGCGCATGTCCTGTTCGCCGCTCATGGCGTGGATGACTGAACCTGATCCAAGGAATAGCAGCGCTTTGAAAAAGGCGTGAGTAAAGACGTGGAAGACGCCTGCGGCGAATGCACCAACACCGAGAGCGAGAAACATGTATCCCAATTGCGAGACTGTCGAATACGCGAGCACGCGCTTGATGTCGTTCTGCACCAAACCAATGGACGCGGCGAAGATTGCGGTCAATGCGCCGACTATTGCGACGGTCTTCATCGACGTTGGCGCCAGCACAAACAAGGCGTTGGATCTCGCGACCATGTACACGCCCGCGGTCACCATGGTTGCGGCGTGGATCAGCGCGGAGACGGGCGTTGGACCTTCCATGGCATCGGGCAGCCAGATGTAGAGCGGGATTTGTGCCGACTTTCCGCACGCGCCCACAAATAAAAGGAGAGTCGCGGCAGTAATGATGGGATCGCCGATCGCGAAATGGCCGCTGCGCGCCAGGTGGGTAACTTCAGTGAAGCGCAGCGATCCGAAGTACCAGGCGATGGTAAACATGCCGAGCAGAAACCCGGCGTCGCCGATGCGGTTGACGATGAAAGCTTTGTTGGCCGCAGTGCTGGCGCTTGGTCGATGGAAATAAAATCCGATTAGCAGATACGAGCACAGGCCCACACCTTCCCAACCTACGAACATCAGCACGTAATTGTTCGCGAGAATAAGCGTAAGCATGGAGAACATGAACAGGTTCAGGTATCCAAAAAAACGGTAATATCCGTGTTCGTGCGCCATGTATCCGGTGGAGTAAATGTGGATGAGAGCGCCGACGCCGGTTACGAACAGCAGCCAGATGCTGGAAAGAGGATCGAGCAAGAAACCTGCATCGGCCTGAAAAGGGGCTGGGCGGCCGTCGCGCGTGACAAAGATTAGCGGAGGCGCGGCTTCCCCGCCCTGCTGAGAGACGTTCGTTGCTCCATTGCCTGTGCCGAGCCAGGTGTAAACGATGTTTTGGTAAGGCTTGCCGGGGTTGGCGCGAGCGTAGTCCGTGTATTGCCAGACCGCGCCGCAAGAGAAGATGAACGCGACGACTACTGCGCCAACACAAACGGCATTGATCGTAGTCTTCTGCAGTCGTCGACCGAAGAAAAGCATTGTGGCCGCGCCGAGAGCGGGCAGGAGAGGAATGAGCCAGATGTGGGATAAGAAAACCATGTCGTTGGTCGTTAGTCCTTGGTCGTTGGCTCCCTGCTACTAGCTTCTAGCTGCTGGCTACCACTTCAATAAATCTATTTCGTCGACGTTGACTGTTTCTTTGTTGCGGAAGAAGGCGATTAAAATTCCTAATCCCACGGCGGCTTCGGCGGCTGCGTCAGTGATCACGAAAATCGCAAATACCTGCCCGTGCAATCCCCACAATCGTGAGAACGCGACCAGATTCAGATTCACCGCATTCAGAATCAGCTCAATCGACATCAGAATAATCACCACGTTTCGGCGAGTGAGCACGCCGATTACTCCCAGAATGAACAGGGCTGCCGCGACGACCAGGTAATGTACAGTGCCGATTGGAGTCATAAAAAAGCTTTTAGCTTTTAGCTCTTGGCTTTTAGCCAGAAGCTAGCTGCTTTTCAAATTCTTTTCTTCGCCATCACTACCGCGCCGATTATCGCGACCAGCAGTAACAGCGACGCGATTTCGAACGCGAACATGTATTGCCCATAAAGCATCACGCCGATTTGCTGGGTGTTGTTGCTCTCAATTGGTTGCGCCATCCTGACAGGGAAAAAGCTTTTGCCTTTTACATACACAATAATGAAAAGCGCACCCAGTGCGATCGCAGCGAGCAAGCCGATCAGCCATTGTTTGTTGAACTGTTCTTCCTTTTGCGAGCGCTCGAGGTTTACCAGCATGATCACAAACAGGAACAGCACCATGATGCCGCCCGCGTAAAGAATGATTTGAACGCCGGCGACGAATGGCGCGTAGAGCATCAAATACAGACCGGCTTGGGTTAGCAGACCGAAGATCAATGCCAGCGCGGAATGCACTGGATTTTTGCGGATGATGACCAGCACGCCACTCAGCAAGGTGAGCGCGGACAAAAAATAAAAGAAGAACGTTGTGGCTACTGGTTGCATGCCGGCTTGCACGATTGGCTGCATCTAGAGCACAACTCCTAGAATGGCGGTCAGAATAAGCACGCCAATTCCAATCGGCAGCAGCACCTTCCATCCAACTCTCATGAGCTGATCGAAGCGGTAGCGGGGGAACGTGGCGCGGTACCAAATATATAGATACATGAAGCCAGCGACCTTCGCGACGAACCAGAAAATGTCCTGAATGCGGTCGCGCACCGGGGGCGCAAACAGGATCAGTCCGATCAAACCCAGCACCACGCCGAATCCGGCCAACCCAATCGTCTGCACGCGAAAGTAAGGATGTTTCGGCATGCGCACCACGCCGACGAAAGCGATGACGGCCAATGCCAGAAACGTGAAACCCGGAAAAAGTGAGAACCCCAGGTCCCAGGTATCGCCGGTTAAGGTATTGGGAAAAGGCCGGTACCATCCGCCAAGCCACAAAGTCACAGCGATGGACGAGACCGCAATCATCGCGGCATATTCTCCGAGCATGAAGAGAGACCAGCGCAGGCCGCTATATTCGGTGTGGAAGCCGGCGGTTAATTCGGATTCCGCTTCTGGCAGATCAAATGGTGCGCGGTTAGTTTCCGCGACCATGGCGATAGCGAAGATGCCGAATGCGATGAATCCCAGTGGAAAAAATTTGAACAGGAACCAGACATGCTGCTCGTATTGGGCTTGTACGATGCCAATCATGCTCAGTGTGCCCGTTCCCGAAGTGCCTACGCCGACGCCGTATGGACCGAGGCCATGCAGGCTGGTCATCAGAATCGCCGAGACTACGGCCATTCCCATGGCTACTTCGTACGAGACCATTTGCGCGCTGGAGCGAAGCGCGCCGATCAGCGGGTAATGCGAGTTTGAAGCCCAGCCGGCCATCACCACACCCAACACGCTTAGCGACGAAACCCCAAGCATAAAGAGGATTCCGATATTTAAATCCGTTATCGCGTGAGTTGGACCGAAGGGGATGACAATATACACAGCGAAGGAGGCGCACAAAATAATCAGCGGCGCGATCCAGAAGACAAACTTGTCGGCTTCGTCGGGAATAATGTCTTCTTTAGTCATCAGTTTGATTGCATCGGCGATTGGCTGCAGCAAACCGTGCGGGCCTACGCGCATAGGACCGAGACGGATTTGAAAATGCGCCAGAGCTTTGCGCTCCAGCCAGTTCATCGCCATAACTGCGACCGAGATTCCGCCGAAGACAACCATGATATAAACGAGCGCCCAGAATACGTTTCCGGCTTGCCCTGGCGTCGTGTTGCTGCCGAGATAGGAGGTGATGTAATCGAGCATCAGCGATCCACCTCGCCCAAGACGATGTCGAGCGTACCGATTACCGCGATGACGTCGGCGACCAGCGCGCCGCGCACCATAATATCGAGCGCTTGCAGGTTCACGAATGACGGCGGCCTTACGCGCACGCGATAGGGCTGGGTCGATCCGTCGCTGACGATGAAATATCCCAGTTCGCCTTTGGGCGCTTCGATCGAATGGTAGACTTCACCGACCGGCGGCTTCATCACCTTGGGAACTTTTGCCATGATCGGGCCTTCGGGAATTTTCTCCACCGCTTGACGGATGATGCGCAGCGACTGCCGCATCTCTTCCATGCGCACCGTGTACCGGTCGTAGGTGTCACCGTTGGTGCCAATGGGAATTTCGAAATCAAAGTCGGAGTAGGCGGCGTAGGGCTGGGCTTTACGGAGATCCCACTTCACACCGCTGGCTCGGAGCACTGGACCGGTAACGCCGAGCGCGATTGCATCTGCTTTGGAGATCACGCCGACATTTTTCGTGCGCTCCAGCCAGATGCGATTGGTGGTGAGCAGTTCTTCGTATTCGTCGATCTTGGGCGGAACAAAGTCGAGGAACTTGATCACGTCGCGCTCGAAGCCCTCATAAGTCTCGTACTGGCAGCCGCCGATGCGAAAGGCGTGCGTGGTGAGCCGAGCGCCACAGTACTTTTCGAAAATCTTGAGAATTTCTTCGCGGTCGCGAAAGGTGTAGAAAAGCGGCGTCATGGCCCCGATGTCGAGCGCATGCGTGCCCAGCCAGAGCTGATGACTTGCCAATCGATTCAACTCGGTGAGAATTACGCGAATGTATTTGGCGCGCGGCGGGGCTTCGATGTTGAGAAGTTTTTCGACCGCTTCGCAGTAGCCCAGCCCGTTCGAGACCGCAGCCACATAATCCATGCGGTCTACGTATGGATTGAACATGGTGTAGGTGCGGTTCTCGGCAATTTTTTCTACTCCGCGGTGGAGGTATCCGATTACGCACTCGGTTCCCAGAACCTGCTCGCCATCCAGCTTGAGGATTACGCGCAGCACTCCGTGCGTCGCCGGATGCTGCGGACCCATGTTGATAATGAGCTCATTGCTGTCGAGAAAAGTCTTGTCGGGCTCGCCGAGTTCCAGGTGCGAGACGTACTTGTCCGCCTTCCTTGCCTTAGAGTCAGATGTCTTCGGATCAGTAATGGTGTGGTCGGTCATTTATTGGCCGCTCTCGATTCCCAGGTTGGCCTTCACCCATTCCTGATCCTGTTGAATGATGCCGTAGTCTTTGCGAAGTGGATGACCCTTCCAGCCATCGGGCAGCAGAATGCGCTTCAAATCCGGATGCCCGTCGAAGCGGATGCCGAACATGTCAAAAACTTCGCGCTCAAGCCAATTGGCGGTTGCCCAGATCGGCGTGGCGCTGGGAACGCTCTCGCCGTCGGCGATCATAATTTTCACGCGAATGCGTTCGTTTTTGGAGAAGGAGTACAGAATCCAGAGGAGGTCGAACTGTTTCTCCCGCTCGGGATAGTGGACAGCGGTGATGTCCACGCAGTAATCGAATTGCTCCCCATCGCGCAAAATCTGCAGCAACTCGCAAACAATGGCGGGTTCGACTACGAGATAGTTCTGGCCCAGGTAGCTGTTTGCTTCGCGAATGCCCGATCCATACTGGCCCTTGAGCTTGCCCACCATGGCGGATTCCCAAGGAATGGGAACGGGACCAGCGGGTTTTGCTGGCGCAGCGGCCACAGGGCCTGCCGCAGGCGCGGTTGGTTTGGAGGCACCGCCTGGCGGCGGAGCAGGCGATTTGGGTTCCTCAGGCATCTGCGAAGGTACAGACCTCCGGCGTTGCAACAGGTTTGGGAGAACGTTAACTTCTAACAGCTTGGCAATACCGTGTCAACGATAGGCATCACTTCGGGCACGGATCAAGCCCGACGAGCGGCGGCCTGATACGACTCGATCAAATCGCGAATGCGCTGTGCGTCCGTCTTGCGATGGCCGTGGCTGGTGATCGGGTCCGTGCCGCCGCTCGACTCGATGCTGATTTCCGACCAGATAACTCCTGTCGAAATGTGTACCGAGGCCACTTGCGCCATGGCAATGCTCTCCTCGTTACTGCCGAAAAGGCGCGGCTTTACCCTGCTCACGTGGACAGGGTTTACCACAATGCGCGTGGGGAAAAATAAATTGCCTTTGGTCCAGCGGCTGGCGGTGAAGATTTCGTCGGGAGTCGGGTTTGTCATAAATACCGATAGTGCCGGGCTGAAAGTTTGCCAATGCGGTTAGACCCACTCCAGAGCGCCTTTGCCCCAAATCCAGATGTAGCCGATGATGAGGATACCGAGGAAGACGAGCATCTCAATCAATCCGAAGGTGCCGAGCGCCTTGAACTTTACCGCCCATGGGAATAGAAAAATTGTTTCCACGTCGAAGACCACGAACAGTATGGCGATAATGTAATAGCGGACGGTGTAACGGCCGCGGGCGCTATCGATGGGATCGATGCCGCACTCGTAGGGCATCAATTTGGTGCGATTGGGATTCTCCGGGCGAATCAGCTTCGCCGCCAGCAAGGTGATAGGAATCAGAACTCCCACTACGGCGATGAATAGAAAGAGTGGAACGTAGTTTTGCGGCATGGGACCTCAACTCGCTGTTCGATTGAAAAGTTTAAAGCAATTCATAGTACCGCCCATTACCACTGGCTTCAAGCATAACTAACCGATTGAACCAGAGTTCCACTACGCTACAATGCTGGCGAGTGCAACCGCCGAGTCCACCATCGCCGCAATACTCCCAGCTTACGGTTGACGAGTTACTGAAACTTGCCGGCGAGGCAACATCCCTCACTCCTCACGCACGCGCTTTGCTGCAGGATGAATTGGACCTGCGGGGCCTCACAGATCATGAAATCCGGACTCACAGCCTGGAAGACGAAAAGGTACAGGGGCCATTTGTCAATGATTCCTCACTGCGGCTTTTCCGAACGGCCATATATTTCTTTGGGCATCTCACAATCTCGACTTTGGGCGTCGGCATGGCTGCCGCGATGTTGTTTTACGCATTCAAACCGGCACTCTCACCCTTCCTTTCGCCATTTGCTCTCAGGCATGACCTTCCCCTAATGATTCCCTTCTTCCCGATCCAAAGCCTCGTAGCGCTTGTCGTCGGTTTCACAATCGCCAGGAAAAAGGGCGCATTCTGGAGCCACGGAAGTGCACGGTGGGTCTGGATCGTCCCCACACTTTTGCTGCTGTTTAGTCTAGTTTCTTACCAGCCGGATTCCGTGATGATGGAATCTCCTTGGCGCCATTTCTTCTGGAGCCCTCTGCTTGAATCGAGACGTGGCCAACTGGACACAACTCTGCTTTTCGTGATGTCCATCGCCTACGCACTCGGAAATTTCCTAGCACGCAAACTCAAGGGCGCGAGCCCAAGCTACGCGTGACATTTCGCGGACCTTTCGCCTTGGTCCCACGGTAATTGTTTATAATCGCTGATTCACTCTGCGCGAAATAATCAAAGGAACCCATTGGCACTCGACGAGAACATTTACAAAGTCCGGCGCGAGAAGTTGAAGCAGATTGAAGCGCTGGGACAGCGGACGTATCCGACCAAGTACGAGTTCACTCATACCATTCCTGCAATTCTGGCGGAGTACTCGCATAAGTCGGCGGAGGAATTGGAGAATCCGCGAGTCGAAGTGCGTATTGCCGGGCGCATTATGGCGATCCGGTTGATGGGCAAAGCGGGATTCGCGCATCTGCAGCAAGGTGGGCTGAAGCTGCAGGTTTACGTAAAGAAAGATGCGGTCGGAGAGAAGGGATTCGAACTTTATCGCTTGCTCGATCTCGGAGACCACGTTGGAGTGCGTGGATATTTGTTCCGCACCCGCACTGGCGAACTTAGCGTCCACGTCGAGGAGATTACGTTTTTGTCTAAGGATCTTCTGCCGCTGCCGGAAAAGTGGCATGGGTTGACCGACGTTGAGCTGCGATACCGCCAGCGCTACGTCGATTTGGTGATGAACCCGGATGTTCGCGAAGTTTTTCTGAAGCGCAGCAAGCTGGTGCAATCCATGCGCCGGTTCCTTGATGCGCACAGCTTTATCGAAGTTGAGACTCCGATGATGCAACAGATTGCCGGCGGCGCCGTCGCCAAGCCATTTGTGACGCATCACAACACGCTCGACATGGATTTGTATCTGCGCATCGCCCCTGAGCTTTACCTCAAGCGGCTAACCGTTGGCGGCTTCGACCGCGTGTACGAGATTAATCGCAACTTTCGCAATGAGGGATTGGGATGGCGCTGGAATCCCGAGTTCACCATGCTCGAGTTTTATCAGGCTTACACCGATTACCGCGGAGTCATGGACCTCACGCAACGACTGATCGAACAGGCGGCTATCGAAGTTACCGGCGGGACCAAGATCAAGTGGGGCGAAGATGAGATTGACTGGGCTGGATCGAATTGGCGGCGGATGACGATGCGCGAGGCAATCATTCACTATTGGCCGGAAACGGCTGGGGCCAAGCCGACGATGTCTGACTTTGGCTCGCAAGATTCGGTGAAGGTGCTGGTCGAGCGATTCAACCGGGCGCATTCACATATTGCGTACGATCCCAATGAGCCAGTTGGCAAGACGATTGCGAACCTGTTTGACGCGGTGGCTGAAGAACAATTGATTCAGCCGACCATCATTTATGAGTTTCCCACCGCAGTATCGCCGCTCTCCAAGCAAAAAGCTGACGAGCCTGACTGGACTGAGCGCTGGGAGATTTTTGCCGGCAAGATGGAAATTGCCAACGGCTTCAGCGAACTTAACGATCCCGAAGACCAGCGCCAACGTTTCGAACAGCAACTTAAGGAACGCGAGCGCGGCGACGAAGAGGCGCATCAAATGGATGAAGACTACATTCGCGCGCTGTCGTACGGCATGCCGCCGGCCGGCGGCGTGGGCGTGGGCGTCGACCGCTTGGCGATGTTATTGACCGACTCCCACACTATTCGTGATGTCATTCTGTTTCCGCTGCTGAGGCCGGGAAGAGTCTCGAGCCCAGAGGACACAACCGGAGAGACGTAGCGAGCCGTCTTTCCAGAGCGTTGCGTGGGTTCTTCGTTTCGCACCGAATGACGGTTCTGTTTAGCGCAGCAGCAAAACAGTTCGCATTTAAAGAAACACGGAGTACCACCTACTGATATTAAGATTCGCTGTGGAATTTCGTTGGGCCATGAAGATTCGTCTTATTCTCCTGCTTTGGGCAATTCCGCTTTGCGCGCAGAGTAATACTGGAGAATTGAGAATTAAGGTTACCGATCCAGCCGGACTCGGAGTAAAGAGCTCGGTGCAGTTGGTCAGTGAAGCAAACCAGTTTCGCAAAACGTTGCTTACCGACGAAACCGGAAATTTGATCGCCAAACTGCTTCCCTTCGGTGTATATCGTGTCGAGGTGCAGCACGAGGGCTTTGCGCCATTTTCTGATTCAATCGAAGTTCGGTCCGCCATCCCCGCTGACTACCACGTAACTCTCAGAATCGCTCCCATGAGCACTTCTGTGACCGTCAATGATTCGGATACGCTCATCGATCCGCATCGATCGGGCACAATCAACCGAATTGGTAAGGACACAATTGCGGATAGAACGACGTCGCTGCCAGGCCGATCGCTGCAGGATCTGATTAATTCTCAGCCCGGCTGGCTGTATGAGGGCAACGCGGTACTGCATCCCCGCGGATCGGAATATCAAACGCAGTTGGTGGTTGATGGCATTCCGCTTACTGACAACCGCTCGCCAAGTTTTGGACCGGAAATCGAAGCCGACGATGTGCAGTCGATGAGCATCTATACCGCGGGAATTCCGGCAGAGTACGGAAGGAAAATGGGCGGTGTCGTCGAAATGGCTACCACCAAAGATCCCGGGGCCGGTCTTCACGGCGAGGCAGTATTGGCGGGCGGAAGCTTCGATACGGCGGATGGTTACCTCTTAACTCAATACGAATGGGGAAAGAACACGGTGGGCGTCAACGCCGAGGGCGCGATGACCGACCGCTATTTGAATCCTCCGGTTCCACAAAACTTCACGAACAACGGCACTACGGGCGACTTCGGAGCAAGTTACGAGCGGGATTTCAGCAATCACGACCGCTTGAATTTCTCTGTTCGCCATGAGTTTTCGCGTTTTCTCGTACCCAACGAGTTGGTACAGGAGACGGCGGGACAGCGGCAGGACAGAGACAATTTTGAAACTATGGGAATCGTTTCCTATCAACATTTGTTCTCGTCGAATGTAGTGGGAGATTTACATGGAATGGTTCGGGATGATTCGGAGGGATTCACTTCAAATCCATTTTCAACCCCCATCATTGTTTTTCAGCAGAACGGTTTTCGAGAAGGATATTTCAAAGGAACCATTTCCATCCATCACGGCCGACAGGAGTGGAAAGCTGGCGTTGAGTCAGACTCTACATTTCTCCACGAACAGTTCAGCGATTTAATTACGGACTTCACTCAATTCGATCCGGGAACGCCTTCTACATTCAGCTTCGCGGCTCATCGTCCAGATATTGAGCAGTCCGCGTTTGTGCAAGATCTGATTCGCGCAGGTAAATGGACGGTCAGCGCTGGTCTGCGCTGGGATCACTATCAACTGTTAGTGAACCAGAATGCGGTGAGCCCGCGGCTGGGCGTCTCGCGTTATTTCCAATCCGCCGATCTGGTGTTGCATGCTTCTTACGACCGGGTTTTCCAGACTCCGGATTTTGAGAACATTCTCCTCTCCAGCTCCGCTGCAGTCGTTTCTTTGGATCCTGAGGTCCTGCGCATCCCCGTGCAACCTTCACACGGCAACTATTACGAAGTTGGATTTACCAAGGGATTTTTTAAAAAGCTGCGGCTGGATGTGAACGGGTTCGACCGCCAAGTCAACAACTATGCCGATGATGATCAGTTACTCGACACAGCCGTCAGCTTCCCAATCGCCTTTCGTAAATCCAACATCTACGGGGCGGAAGGCAAGCTCGACATTCCGCATTGGGGGCGCTTGTCCGGATTCGTCAGCTACTCCTATATGGTCGGTACAGCATACCTTCCGGTCACGGGCGGACTTTTTCTCGGCGACGAGGCCACGAACGCCCTCAATCAGACTAATGGACGCTTCTGGGTTAGTCAGGATCAGCGCAATACGGTGCGAACTCGCTTTCGCTATCAACTCGCGGAGCGGCTTTGGGTGGCGCTGGGCGGCGAATACGGGAGCGGATTGCCGGTAGAGTTTGACGGGACGGAACAACAAGCCGTGGCGCAGTATGGCCAGGAGATTGTGAATCGCGTGAACTTCGCCACGGGTCGCGTGAGACCTTCACTCGCCATTGACGCCTCTGTCGGAGCGGATATCTGGAAAAAGGACAAACGCAGCGTGCGCTTTCAAGCCGATATCCAGAATCTTAACAACCGGCTGAATGTGATCGACTTCGCCGGGCTTTTTTCAGGCAATGCCATCGCGCCTCCGCGCAGCTACGATCTCCGGTTGACCACCAACTTCTGAGTGTATTAGCGGGCTGTCATTCGCATTGACGCCCTTCAGTGTGTGCCTTATTCTGATTGAGCGCAATGGACGGTAGACACGTCTGTTCCGCGATTTTTTTTTACGTTCAAAGCTAGTCCAAGCGCGAAAACCCAGGGCGAGAGGCGGAGATTACGTGAAAATTCTTGTGGTTGGCGGGGCGGGTTACATTGGAAGTCAGACGGCGCGTGTGCTGCGGCGGGCTGGCTTTGAGGTTCTTATTTACGACAACCTGTCCACTGGCTTTGAATTTCTTACCCGCGGGTTCGAAATGGTGGTCGGCGACGTTCATGACAGCAAAAAGCTGTTGGACGCGCTCAAAAAAACCGACGCTGTGATGTACTTTGCCGCCAATCACTACGTCGGCGAATCGGTAACCAACCCGCGCAAGTACTATCGGAATAACGTTGAAGGCGGTCTTTCCGTGTTGAATACGGTGCTAGACGCAGGCAAAAAGCACTTCTTCATCTTCTCTTCAACTTGTTCCGTCTATGGCGTTCCGCTCAAGACGCCGATTACCGAGGAGGATCCGCGGGTTCCCTGCAATCCGTACGGCGTTTCCAAGGCGTTTTTCGAGCAGGCGCTGGAGTCGTATGACACGGCCTATGGGCTGCGCTATGCCAGCTTGCGCTATTTCAACGCGGCCGGTGCGGATGAAAGCGGGGAAATCGGCGAATGCCACGATCCGGAGCCGCACTTGATCCCGCTCACACTGCGGGCGGCTGCGGGCTTTGGCGAACTTCAAGTCTTCGGCACGGATTATCCGACGCCCGACGGCACTTGTATTCGTGATTACACGAATGTGGTCGACTTGGCGGAGGCACACGTTATCGCGCTGCAACATTTGACCAGCGGCAAGCCGTCGTTCACGGTGAACCTGGGCACGGGCGAAGGCTCGTCGGTAAAGGATGTGATTCGCACGGTAGAAGAGGTTACTGGAAAAAAAGTGCCGGTGAAAATTGTGCCACGGCGGCCAGGTGATCCGCCTTCGTTGGTAGCCGATCCGGCGCGAGCGCTGAAAGTTCTCAACTGGAAAACCAAAAGGTCTTTGAAGGATAGTGTCTCGACCGCCTGGGCCTGGATGCAGCGGCAAATGGCTGCGGTTCGTAGTTGAGAATCGGAACTAGAGTCGATGGTCTATCCCTGTGCATTCGGACTCTTCGACTGTCTCAGACGCAAGTGACGCAGCGGCTCTCCCATAGCAGTGATAATCAGCACACCGAGAACGATAGCAATGGCGTCCTGACGAGTTTGCATCGCTCCCGACGAGATCAGCAGCGCGGTTGCGGCGGCTGCGGGTTGGCTCGCTCTTAAAATTCGGTCCAAGGCTGGCGAAAATCAACGGTTGTTTAGCGGCTCATCCGACGGCAGCCAGCGCCAGCACGAGACCTCCTTCACCGAAAGTTGCCCAAAGCAAGTCGGCGCGTTTCTTCAAGATTGAACCTCCGCTAAAATAAGACCATCGTGCTGCGGGTCTTTTGAGATATTTAAGGTTGATAGATGCAAAGCTGCACGCGCCGTTGTACTAAACTTAGATACTGGTGAAGTGGCTTCGTAGCATCTTCGGAGGAAGCAATATGGCTGCACTTACCGCGGGAACATCCGCGCCGGATTTCATACTGCAAACCGTGGACGGCAAGCAGTTTTCGTTGCGCGATGCGCTCGTGAGTGGACCTGTGGTCGCAGCTTTTTTTAAAATCTCCTGCCCCGTTTGCCAGTTTACGTTCCCATTCCTCGATCGAATTTATAAAGCGCATGGCGGGAAAAAGGTGACGATTGTTGGCGTCTCGCAGAACGAAAAGAAAGAGACGGCCGCGTTCGCAAAAGAGTATGGCGTAACTTTCCCTATCCTGTTGGACGACACTACGAGCTATCCCGTCTCGAATGCCTATGGCCTGACGAACGTTCCTAGTATTTTCTGGATCGGGCAGGACGGGGAAATCGAAATATGCAGCGTAGGATGGGATAAGAACGAGATCGAGGAGATTAACCGCAGGGCAGCGGAAATCAATGGCCAAGGACCGAAGCCGGTATTCAGGAACGATGAGCCGGTGCCTGACCACCGTCCGGGGTGAGGGTCGAAAAACTAACCCGCGGTCGCGGGCAATCAAACTAATCCATTGCTGATGTTCTCTTTGTGCCTGAATTCTTTACCTAAAAGCGAAATCTCAAAAGGCTAACCTTTCATGTCCAATCCGGAAACTCCAGAAGCTACCCCAGAATCGAACGAGTCATTCAAAGACATTCTTTCGCAGTTCGAGCAGAGCAAATCGCGCAAGCCTGAAGATGTGCGTCAGGGTCGCGAAGGAACAGTCATTGCCGTTACCGTCGATTCGGTGCTTGTCGACGTCGGCTTTAAGACCGAAGGCATCCTGCCCCTGGCAGCATTTCAAAGTGCCGGCGAAACCGTTAAGCCAGGCGACAAGCTCGTAGTCTCAATCAAGGGTCGTGATCCAGAAGGCTATTACCAGCTCACGCGAGGCAAGAGTGAACGGCCCAAGGACTGGGCCTCGCTGGAGAGAGCGTTCGCGGAAAAAGCGATTATCGTGGGCACGGTCACTGGCGTAGTCAAAGGCGGATTGAGCGTGGACGTTGGCGTGCGGGCGTTTATGCCGGCGTCGCGTAGCGGTGCACGCGACGCCGCTGAGATGCAGAAGTTGGTGGAGCAGGAAATCCGCTGCCGCATTACCAAGCTTGATGTGACCGAAGAAGATGTCGTGATCGATCGGCGCGCCGTAGCCGAAGAAGAGGAGCGCGCGATAAAGGACCACCGGTACTCCGAAGTTAAAGAGGGAGCCACGGCGCATGGCACAGTGCGCAGCCTCACTGATTACGGCGCTTTCGTCGATATCGGCGGCGTCGATGCGCTGTTGCACGTCAGCGATATTTCCAGAAGCCGCATCAACAAGCCAGCCGACGTGCTTTCGGTGGGGCAAGAGATCGAAATCAAAGTCCTGAAAATTGATTCCGAGAAGCGGCGTATTTCGGTTGGGATGAAGCAGCTTGAGCCGGATCCATGGGATTCCGTCACGACAAAATACAAGCCCGGCGAGCGAGTTCATGGTACGGTGACGCGCATCCTCGATTTCGGCGCGTTTGTAGAACTCGAGCCAGGGATAGAAGGCCTGATTCATATTTCAGAAATGTCGTGGGCGAGGAAGGTCAGAACCCCTAGCGACGTGGTTAAGCCAGGAGACACAGTTGAGGCCGTCATTTTAGGCGTGAGCCCAGCCGAGCGCCGCATTTCTCTCGGGCTAAAACAGGCGCTCGGCGACCCGTGGGCGGGTGCCGCGCAAAAGTTTGCGGTTGGATCAGCCATCGAAGGCCCGGTTACCAGTCTCACGAAATTCGGCGCCTTCGTACAGGTTTCTGAAGGCATCGAAGGCATGATTCATATTAGCGATATGAGCGCGGAGAAGCGTCTCAATCACCCCCAGGAGATGCTGAAAGTCGGGCAAACGATCAAGGCTCAGGTTCTCGAAATCGATGTCGAGAAGCGCCGACTGAAGCTCGGGATGAAACAGCTGCTTCCTACCAGTATCGAGGAATATATCGCCGATCATCACGAAGGCGATACCGTGTCGGGCAGGATCGTGGAAATTTCCGGCGAAAAAGCGCGCGTGGAATTGGGCGAGGGTATTCAGGCGGGGTGCACGATTCCTGCGGGACATTCAGCGAAGGAAAATACGCCGGGCGAAACCAAGCTGGATTTGGGGTCGCTCAGTTCGATGCTCAAGGCACACTGGAAAGGTGGCGCGGGCGCCGAGTCGAAACCGGAAACGGCGCGGCCGGGACAGGTTCGAAGTTTTCGAATCGCGAGGTTGGATCGATCGGCAAAGAAGATTGAATTGCAGCTGACTTAGCCCGATTCAGCGCATGTTGTCATTTCGCTAAAAGGGGACCGCTTCCCTTCCCTTGTCCCCGCAGTTTTTTGATCTGTTTGAGGTGATGGCGGCCGTGGATCCAATGAAACTTTCGCCATTGTCGCGCAGTCAGCGGTCCGAGAATCGGATGATCCAGCACCCGAGTGCGCTTGCCAAAGCGTGTTTCGCATTGCGCGATTACCTCGTCCATGGCGACGATCTGAGACGCAATTCCATGAGTGACTTCATCGGCCGGCATGCCGCGAGGCCGGGTGCGCTCAGGAGCTTGTCCTCCCGCGGGTAAGTGTCCGAGTTCCGTAACCACGAATGCTCGCAGGCGATCCTTCAGCAGGGGCATCCGCGCCAGCGGTTTGTCTGCTTCCAGGCAGCGCTGAAGTCCCTTCACCGTTCCGCTGTAGCTCAGATACAAGTGCTCCAGGACCTGCGCCGTGCTCCATTTGCCCTCAGGATGACGTGTGAGGTCTTCGGCGTTCATCCCGACAGTAGCCGATCTGATTGCGTCCCGTAACCTTTGTAGATACGTATCCACGGACGAACTCCTGCATTCCTTCTAGTAGAATGAGCTTCGGCATTCACGGTCGCAAAATTTCACGGCGGTACGGATGGTGCTATGAAAAAGCTGCTGTTGACAATGCTGGCGCTGGCAATCGGAATGATAACAGGCTGTACGTCGGAACCCTCCAAACCGGCTCCCACTCAGCCGACGCAGCCCAAAGCAGCGGAATTGCAGACTGGCCGCTATGCGTTCCAGAAACTCTACATAGCAGCTCACGGTTGGGCCCGCGACGCGCAACCATTCCGGTTGGAATCGCAAGCCACGGCTGACTCCAAGGGCAGAGACGGCAAAGCGGCTGTATGGCGCGCCTCATTTGCCTCTCCGGCGGGCCGCAGCGCAAAGCCTTATGTGTGGTCGGGTACCGATGCGCCGGATGCGCCATCGCGGGGAATTTCTCCCGGCAACGAAGACACTTACAGTCCGACTAACTCATCCACCCAGGTTTTCGACGTTAACTTTCTGAAAGTTGACTCGGACAAGGCTTTCGAAGTGGCGCAGAAGCATGGCGGCGATAAGGCGCTGGAAAAAGCGCCGGATACTCCTGTTCTCTATGTGCTCGACTGGAATCACGCCGGCAACATGCTGGTTTGGCACGTGATTTACGGCACCAGCCGTGACGATGCCAAGCTCATCGTAGACGTGGATGGCACCACGGGAGAGTTCATCAGGACGGAGAAATAAGGCTTAATCCCCGTCCAGCCAGGCGGGACGCCCAGCCTCCATCATGCGGTGACGTTCACTTCTTGGACTGGATCTTCTCAGCGGCGTCAGCCTTGGCTTCGGGAGCTTTTAGTTTCTCCAGAGCTTTGTGAGCTTCTTTAGCGAACGGGCCCTGCGGCAGTATCTTCAAATACTCTTGATAGTGCTGGATCGCCAAGTCGGGCTGATCCAGCTTTTCGTAGCACTCTGCCATGCGGAAGTTGGCGATTGCATCTTTCTCTTTCCAAATTAAAGCATCCTGATAACGGGCGAGCGCGGCTTTGTAGGCTTTCCGCTTGAAGTAGAATTCACCGACCTCGTCATCCTTCATCGCCCGGTACGGGTTCCAAGGATGCATCTCCTGAACACCGTCGGGCTCGTCTTCCGGATCTTTATCATCGATGCCGCTGTTGGGGTGATTCTTGGCGTCATCTTTCGGAGGGCTTAGGTCCACCCTGGTATCGCGACTTGAGCTCTCGCCGGCTTCAGCATCACGGCTCCGGGGAGGAGCCTGGTTCTGAGGAATCTGGCTCTGAGGAATCTGGCTCTGGCTGGGCTGGTCTTGACCGGGCTGCGATTGCTGCTGGGCGAGCGCCCATCCTCCGAGAAATAGGGAAACGATCGCTAGGGGAAGAAACCTTCGCATAGGTAGATTTTAGCGCGTCTCGGATCAAAAGTGCCGCTGGACAACCAAGTCACCCAAAAGAAGGGACTCGTTAAACCGGGAAACTAATGCTGGCTTAACTCCTGAGTAGTTTCCTTTGTGCATTGAATGGGTTTTGCTTTCTTTGGGGGATGAATATCTAGAGGAACCTGATCAAAGTGTTCGCCGCGACGCCCTCATTTTGCCGCTGACATACCTTCCGTTTTGTCTGCGTCGCGGTGATGCAGCAACTCGACCAAAGTTTGGTTCAGGCGGGCGCGCATCGCGGACCGCTCTTGCGCACGCGCGATGTAGCGAACGTGAACCTCAACTCCGGCAGTTGTCGGCCGCAAGTTGACGGTCGGCGCGGCTGATACGGATTGCACCTTGTAGTTGCTGGTCGAGTTTTTCCATTCTTCTTCTGCTGCGGCGGCGCTGCTTTTCGTCTCCTTCGCCACGCTCTGTTGGATGGCGTCGAGCAGAGGATAGGGATCCTGATTCGGCGGCACTGTAATCTGCAATTCGTCCCACATCCATTGTCCGCTGGTGCTGAAATTGAAGAAGTGCCCTTCGATGGCGTAGTTGTTTACGAAGGCGACCTTGCGCCCTGTGGGATGGCCGGTTTCGGTCCAGTTGCCGGTTTCGAGCAAGACCGTGCGCAGCAAGTTAATTTCGACGACTTCGCCGGCCACTCCATTAATTTCCACCCAATCGCCCACGCGCAAGCCATTTTTTCCCATCAATACGAACCAGCCGAAGAAGGCAACGATGAAATCCTTCATGGCTACCGTGAGCCCGGCGCCGGCTAACCCGAGGATAGTTGGCATCTGGCTGGGAGCGCCGAACACAACAAGAAGTACCAGGAGGAGGCTCACAGCTTGCACCGACGACCGAATTACCACGCGCAAAGTATGCAACCGCGTGCGTTCGTCGACCCGCTCGGTGAGAACGTGGTCGATGAAACGGTCGGCCAGATAACCCAGCAAGACGATTAACAAAATCCACAGCGTCGATTGGATCACGCCATGCAATGCGGCGCGCTGCTGCGAGCGAACCAGAGCTATCCAGCTCGCATAGTTGGTTTCTAATTCCTGATGGTCTTGAATACGCTTATCGAGGTCGGAGAGATGTTTCTGATCGTCGGAAAGAAGATGCAACGAAGTAATGGCTGTCGACGCGGTCGAGCTTGATGGTTGTGCAGCAGGAGTGGACGATCCCGCAGCCGCTTCTGTCATCGTGCGTCTGCTGGCCTTCTCTGCATTGACCTGCTTTTCGAGAGCGTCATGAGCCGCGCTCAATTTGGCAGCGGCTTGAACAGTTTCGTCGCTTGCCTGCTGCAACGGAATCGCGCTTCCACGTAAAGCGTGCCATCGCACGAAGTGCGCCCACAAGTTTGAGTTTGGCGATGCCGTTTCCGTAACGGTTGGAGACGATACGGGCTTTGCATCGCCAGAGTGCTCAAGGCCGTTATGCCGCTTCAACTGGCGCTGGATGCGGCTTATTGGATCTGCTCCCGCTCGCGCCAGGTCTCCTTTGGCGTCTTCGAGTTCATCCTGATCGAGTTGCAGTTGCGCCTGGGCCAAGTCTCCTTGTTGTTGCAGGCTGGCTTGATGGGCGACATTCGCGGTCCCTATCTGCTTTTTCAATTGATCGAGATGATCCTGATCAGCTTTGACTGCACTCTCCGCCTGAGTTGCGTGGGCATAGAGTTCGCGGGTTTCTGGCGTGGGCGGCACGGGGTGATCGGCGGCGTCTCGAAGCGCGTCATCAAAGGCAAGGTCGACTTCGCTGTCGGCCAAACGCAAAGCTTGATCCGCGAACCGCTTTTCATCCCAACTGGTCGCCAATTTGGCCACGTTGCGAGCCGTATCCAGCGGGCGTTCGTCAACCAGCGGAGCGCGGCGAGGATGCGAACTTTGCGACGACTGAGGTTCGCGCAGGTCGCTAGTCAGGATTGACGCGATGACCGCGGCCAGCACCAGAACCAGCAGTCCGATCGCGACCAACCACTGACGATTTTTCATCCAAGGTTCCATGAGGCGAGATTATTATAAGGCGCATTCAGTGACAGGCTGACTCAGAAGGACAATCGGAAGGCTGAGAACTTTTGCCCACGGCGCCTGTCTACATCGCTGATTTCCGACACACACACGTTTTTGTCTTCCCGAGCAACGCGAGGAATGTAGGTTTTTACTGAACCCGGCAAAAAACCGAGATTGCTCGTCGCTTCGTTCCTCGGAATGACAATGGATTGTATTAAAGCCACAATAAGATCTTGGTAACCTCGAATTACGGCGCCCAATCCGCGATGAAGATATTGGTCTCGTGCGGCGCCTTGGCATTGCGATTCGAAGCCCACACCAGCTTCTTGCCATCGGGGCTGAACATGGGAAACCCGTCGAAGCCCGGACTGTAGGTAATCTGCTGCAGGTGATTGCCATTCAAGTCAACGACGTAGAGCTCGAAGTTGCCCATTCCGCCGGTCGAGCCCAGGTTCGACGAGAAAATAATTCGCCGGCCACTATGCGAGAACGCCGGAGCAAAGCTGGCTGCACCCAAATGCGTGATCTGCCGCTTGTGCCTGCCGTGGGCTTTCATGATCCAAATCTCGAGCGACGTAGGACGGACCAGGTTTTGCGCCAGCAATTCTTTATACTCAGTAATTTCCTTTTCGCTCTTCGGATGGTAAGCGCGATAGACAATCCATTTTCCATCGGGCGAGTAAACGGGCCCGCCATCGTATCCAAGTTCGTGTGTAAGTTGTTTTACGTGCCTGCCGTCGGCGTTCATGGTGTAGATATCGAGATCACCGTTGCGAACAGAGGTAAACACGATGTGCTTGCCATTTGGCGAAATAGTGGCTTCAGCATCGTAGCCGGGCGAGTCTGTGAGTTGCATCAGGCCGGAGCCGTCGGGATTGGCGGCGAAAATGTCGAAGCCCGGATACACTGCCCAAACGTATCCCTTGGAAAAGTCCGGACGCGGCGGGCATTGCGGGTCCGCGACATAGGTCGAGGAATACAGAATGGTTTTGCCGTCGGGGAAGAAGTAGCCGCATGTGGTGCGCCCCTTGCCGTTCGAGACCATACGAACGTCTGAGCCATCGATATTCATGGTGAACATCTGATCGCATTGCAAGTTGTCGCGCGTCGATTGAAAGATAAGTTTCTTGCCGTCTGCCGAAAAGTAAGCTTCGGCGTTCTGACCGCCGAAGGTAAGCTGGCGGACATTTTTAAGATGTTTTTCTTGCGGTGTGGCGAGATCGCGAACGTCAGATTCTTGCGCTGCGGCAGCCAGGCACGGCAGCACAAGGCAGATGGAGAGGGTCAGGACGAACACAAGATTCTTCATTGGGGCGAACGATAGTTTAGCAGGAGGCGGTCCCGAGCTCGCAAGAGAAACACGGCCCAGTTACGAACTGTCGTCACTTCCGAAAGTGTTCCAGAATTGCCTCCGCTTGCGCTCGCGTGACTACGGAGGACAGAGCTGCGGCTTCGGCTTGTTTTACCGCCTGCACGCTTCCGAAGTGTTCCAGCAGACGCCGCGTGGTCCGCGCCCCCACGCCCGGAATTTCCAGCAACTCGGTAGAGCGGTCGCGCATCTGCCGGCGCTTGCGGTGGAAGGTCACAGCAAAACGATGAGCTTCGTCGCGAATCAATTGAATCAGGTGCAGCACTGGAGAATGATGGTCAAGCACAACTGGTTCATTCTCCTGTCCGAGAACGTAGATAATTTCTTCTCGTTTAGCGATCGACGCCAGCGGCTGATTAATTATTTCGAGCGCGGATAGCGCTTCGGCGGCAGCGTGCAACTGGCCCAACCCGCCGTCGATCAAAATCAGGCTCGGCATGGGCTTCTTTTCTTCCTGCAAGCGTTTGTA
>Ga0182015_10001153_pt1 | contig 36023 bp, 27 predicted proteins | sample 712P3MmetaG_FD_120478 | JGI IMG/M metagenome (GOLD analysis project Ga0182015, IMG submission 120478) | Permafrost microbial communities from Stordalen Mire, Sweden - 712P3M metaG | ecosystem: Environmental > Terrestrial > Soil > Wetlands > Permafrost | place: Sweden: Stordalen | collected...
CGAATGCTTTTACTCCATCTGTCACGGTGTGATTCATCGAGAGAAAGCATTGGAGGGCTTCGCCCGTCATATTCGGCCCATGTACGCTGGGGCGAACATGGGGCACCCGTCCAGGGGGTAGGGCTTGTGGTGGCTCTCGGAATTTTTCCGCAGCCTGTAAAGCCGTGCCCTTCCTGCAGGATTTGTGTTCCCATTCCGAAGAGGTACCACTTCAACCCTTATCTAACACTTTAAGGTTGCGATCGATCTTGAGGGCCGCGGGCAGACTAGCCTTGGGCAAATAGCCGACCTGTCCTTGCGAAGAAACCTTCACATACTGAGGATCGCTGCTTCGATCCGTGGGGGCTGCATCCTGTGCGCTTTGTCGAAGGGGTGCAGCACTCGCAGCGAAGTAGCCTGCCAGCCCGCTGCGCGAAGGAACGGCCTGGGAAGGCGGCCGGGCCAGGTTTCCCGTCAGCGGCGTCGACTCGCCCGGCCCACTCACGGGTGGATGATCGGGGGGCGGCAAGACCAGGCTCTGCGCTTCTGCGGGGGAGAGAATTTTTTCCAGCAGCCGTGCCTCTTCACCGAAACCAAGGGTGCTTCGATCGTCGGCCATGGTTATAGCTTTCCCTTGCCTAAGTTGCTGGCGACGCCGCTGCCGACTTCATCCCAGAAGCTGGGCGTCTTGGCCGCCTGGGTCTCATCCCCCAGCACACTATCGGCCGCATTCGAAGAGGCGCCGTACAGTGACTGGTTGGCACTGATCGGTTCCGCCGATGCACCGAGCGCCGCCTGGTTGTAACCGGCCTCACCGGCTATGCGTTTCTGCTGGGCCGCGGCCAGGTCACTGGAAAGGTCGCGTGTGTTCTGCTGCGCCCCGGCGGCTGCGGTGGCTGCGTCGGCGGCGCTGTTCTGGCCAGTGCGCCGGGCCTGCGCCTGCAGCGCGCCGGCCAGCGAGTTTGCGCCTGCGTCCGATACATTGGTTAAACCTGTGTTGATGGTCTGGTCGTACTCCCCACCCTGGGTATAGGGATTGCCCGAGACGAATTTTGCCAGCTGGTTGTTGTAATTGCCGATGGCATTTTCCGTTCCGCCGAAGGCCGTCTGTGCGTTGCCAAAATCGGTTGCGTTCTCGTCGGACGCGGTGTTGAATGCTTGCGTGGATTGGCCTCTGCTCATGCTGTTCCTCTCAGGTCTTTCGTAAAGTGGGCGAGCTCGCGATCGACACAGGCAAACCCCGCGCGCCGCAGTGGTTTCTCAATCATTCGTTTCAGGGGTCTGGGTACAAAGCACTCCAGCCAGCGGAACCCCTGGAGCTTTAATACGTAGCCAAGGCCGGCAATCTCTCGCCGGCCGAACGCCGTCGCCTTGGGGTCGCAACCGACAAAGCGCATCTCAGCGATCGTCTCGACATAGATGCAGTTGCGGATAATCCCACCTTCATCGATGCCCACCAGGGCGATGGCAATGGCGCGGCCGAACAGGTTGGGGAGTTCGTAATTTGTCCCCTGCGCGGCCTGGTGCTGGCGATGGATCTGCTGAATGGCCGGCCAATCCTCTGGAATAGCCTGACGCAGGATAATGCGGTTCATAGATTATGTCTTGCTGCCGGTCAGAACTATTTTTGCCTTAAGAAGGCCCCGTGGTTCTCAACTTCGGCTTAGCCCTGGACGGGTGCCCCATGTTCGCATCAGCGTACATGGGCCGAAGATGTTTTTTTTCGAACGCTTTCTCTTGGCTTCTCCACCCACACTTTAAAAACAATGGTAGGGCTTCGCCCCTTCCTTTTCGGCCCACGTACGCTGCGGCGAACGTGGGGCACCCGTCCAGGGGGTGAGCTTAGGTTTGGGTCGCGGCCTTTTGGGGGTACAGTTCATTTCACCGCAAGCCCGTGTTTGGCCGCATAGGCATGCATCTGTTGTTGTGACGTATTCAACGCTTGGCTGATTTGACTTACCGCAGCTACCGGATCCAGGCTTTCCAGGTTGTCTTTGGGATGAACGGCGCCGCAGGCCGGGCAGGCGTCGTGGCCCACGGCGAGTTGTACCAGGTGCCGATTGCCCTTTTCGTCACGCAGCTCGATCACGTGAAAGCCGGCCGCCATATCCAGGTATTGCTGGTGCACGCTATACATTGGCGTAAAGCCTGCCGCCATTGTTACCGGTGGCGCCGCCACCGCCGGCGGCCCCTCCGCTGACTCCACCCGAGGCGGTGACCGTAGGCGAGGTGGAGTAGCCACTTCCCGCACTGCCAGGCGTCACCTGTGTGACCGAACCCGCCGAGACCACGGCCGTGGCCGTTGCGCCGCTGCCGCTGCTATCCGTAATGGTCAGCGCCGGCGCCGTCGTGAGCCCATTGCCGGCATTGATGATCTGGTAGGCGACGATCGCGCCCCCGGTCACTACCGCATCAATCACTGGCAACACCAGGCCGCTGGCATTGGCGATGACCGATACTTTGCCCACCGGCACCCAGTTATCGGGAAACGTCTGCGCCAGTTGCGGTTTGAGCTGATACGCTTGCCCATCCCACACCACGAACCCGTTGCTGGCATAAGGCACATTCAGGATCGTCCCCGAAGCGATTACTTTTGACCCGTTACCAAGGATAGAAGTCCAAGACGTGCCCACGCCGCCGGATCCGTAGACCCGGACCGTGGCGGTGGCGCCCGCGGCGACCGAGTCGACGGTCGCATAGTTTGACTGGTTGAGCGAGATGTTGCTCGCGGCGGCAGCCGAGCTTAGCAGGCCGCTGCTGACGGCCCCCGGGAGCGCCCGATAGCTGGTCCAGTTTTGCTGGTTATAACTGGAGCGCAGCCGCCAGTAGAGCGTGACGCCGGGATTCGGCAAAATAAACGTCGTGTTCGTGCTCACTGGGTAGGTGGTTACCCCGGAGGTAAAGTTGGCGACCGGCGAACTCGATATCTCCTGATAGATGGGCGCGTTGGTGGCATTGCGCGGCGCGGCCGCCCCGGCAGCGGGAGCCTTCTGCGGAGTAGTGATGGAAACGCTGAAGCTGCCGTTGGCCCCGGTGACGGCCAATTGGGAGGGCGCCGGCGGCGCGGTAAAGGCCGCCGGGGCGGCATCGATTTTGTTCAGGGGCGCGGCGCCCGTCTGCGCGTAGAGCGATTGCAGCGCCAGATGGATGCCGGTCAGCGTCTCACGCAGATCGCTGTTTCCGCGCGCCGCCCCGTTGATCTGCGCCAGGTTGACCTTAAGCGCCATTACCGCTCCTGCCAGTGAACAACGGCCGTGTGAACAGGCTGCAGTACTTTAGCGCAAACCATGCATTGGCCATCGCTCCGTTGGTAAAGCGCATGCGAAAGCGTTCATTCTGGCCGCGGGCACCGCCGTCATACCCTTTCCAGTTTTCTGGTGTGAGCACAAACGGCGCCAGCTTGATCTCGCTGGTGCCGTTGCCGGCCGGGGTCTGCTCGGAGTCGGCATAGGTTCTTGCCACCATCACCGATACAGTCATCGAGCCCTGGCCGAGGGCATTGATGCTGACGCCGCCGAGCATGGAAACATCCATCAGGTCCTGGGTGCTGGTAGTTTCGTACTGGCAGGCGATGCCGCTGCCGTTATCGTTATAGATGCCGGTGGCGACCATTTGCACGGTGCCATCGGGCGCAGAGGACCCGATCAAGATCTGCGATTGGCGCAGCGCAGCGAACGGCGAGGCGTCGCCGGCCAGCTGTCGTTCACAGCGCACCGCGACCGATCCGGCAATATCGTCCAGGCTCCACTTGCGCGCCGCGCCCATGGCCACTTCGCGACCGGCGTATTGGCTAAAGTGGATGGGTCCCGTCATGCCTTCCATGTAGTTCAGCGTCAGAGTCTGGTTGGGCGTGGTCGCGTTGCCGATCGGCACGCCGATACGGATTTCCTTGTTCTCTTCATCCGCGCAGCACCAGATCACGTGCTGGTAATCCCAGTTGATGGTCTGCCACAGGCTGGGGATTTCCTTGGTAAGCAGCTTGGGTTCCGCTTCGCTGGGCGCATACGCGTACGCTCCGCTGCGGTGGACGAAGAAGAGAAACTCATTGGTGACACAGACAGCGCGCGGCCCGCAGGGTCCCACACCCTCCCACCGCTGCTGCACCGACCAGGTGGAAGGGTCGGTGGCGGTAGGCGAGAGGGTGAAACCGGAGCGCTCCTTCAAGGAGAAAAGTGTGCCCTGAAATTCGCGGGCGCAGATGCAGCGCTGGCCGTTGCCGTTGGCTACCTGGATGGGGCTGGTGTCTCCGTAGTAGGACTCCGCGTCCGCTGCCAGTGAGATGTAGTGGCCCGAGCCATAGCCATCGACCCCGCTCAGCACCACGCGATCGATCGAGGGCGAGTAATACACATCGACCGCCGCCGGCGGCAGTACGCAGCGTAGCCGGTCGGTCATGTCGGTTGAGGTCTCGGCTTCGAGAAACTCATCCGTGAAGTTGAAGAACGCAGTGGTGGTGACGTTGTCGCCGATTACGGTCGCGGTAATCGGGATGCCGGCACTGACCGTGGCCGAAGGAATGTAGTAGAAGGGACCAACGTTGGTGCCATCTGCCACCGTGAAGCCGATGGTGCGATTGAGGGTGTTGCTGGGACCGATGGGAATATTGGCCATATACAGTTCGTCGCCGGGTACATCGACGCTGACCGAAGTAAAGGCCGCGACCGTCGGGCCCAGATTTCCGTTGCGGTTGGTGAAGGCGATGCTTGCGTAGCGGAGGCCTGTGCCTGCATCGGGCGCGATGTTCCCGGCCGCACCCGAGCTGTTGACCAGGGGAGCCGCCGGCCCAAGGGCGGTTGCGGTAATGGTCGCGGTGGTTAAAGGCTGAAAGGACCCCGCCAGCGCGTAGCTGCCGGCAGCAGGTGCGGCGGCTCCGGTGGCCACATCGGCTTCATAAAGATTGACCCCGGTGATCTGGTAGGTGGTCGATGGAATGGGGACCTGCACCGCGTCGTCGAGCACGGTATCGATCAGCGTTGCGGCCACCGAGGGGAGCGTCTCTCCGGATGCGTTGGTGAAGGTAGCGATCACGTAGACATCTCGACCGGCAGGGAAGCTGCCCGAGTTCGAGGCACGCTCGACGGTGGGTGTGGGTGGAGGTTGCACGCCGCCAGGAGTGACGCGCGCGGTGTTGGAGGAGGGAGGCGCTGCACCGGCGGCGGTAGTGGTAACCGTGACTGTGGCCCCAAGCGCGAAGTTGCCCACCATGGCAAAGGTTGCGGCGGAGGGCGCGGCGGCGCCGGTGGCGACATCGGCCTCGTATACATTGACGGAAGTTGGTTGATAGGTAGTGGCGAGGCCGCGGATCCACCCGGCCAGACTCGACAATGTGGGAATCGTAAAGCGGACGGCATCGTTCAGATGGGTATTGACGAGAATGCCGGGAGCCGAGACGATCGACTCTCCCTGCGGATTGACGTAGGTGATAGCAAGGTAGACATCGCGGCCGGCGGCGAAGCCTCCTGCGCTTCCAACCCTGGTGAGCTGCGGCCCGTTGGGCGCCGGCAACCGGTTCACCAGCACCGGCGTCAGCTCTTGCCAGGTGACGCCGCCATCGGTAACCGTGGCGTTTTCTGTGAGTGGCCACACGGGCTCGGTTGCGTGCGTGGAGCCGGCGATGGTACAGCGATAGAGATGTCCGTTGCCGCCGGTCGCGGTGGGTTGCACATACTCGCCCACCAGGTACGCGGTGGATTTGAGCCATGCCGCACCCAGCGGCTTTTGTCCGTAGGGGTCGAGCTGCTGCGTGCTTAAGCCATAGACGTTGATCGGGGCTTTGGGTGTCTGCAAGTCGGAGTATGCGATCAGTGCGCGGTTATAGGCCTCGGTCACGATGGCCTGGGCGTTCGGTGGTGGCGACACCAGCGGCCCCTGCACCCGCACCAGGATGCTGCTGCCCGCGGGCCGTTCCACCAGCAGGTAGCCATCGGTATCGAAGACCAGCGGTACCTGAAAGAGCGTCTCCCCGGGATTCTCTGGCGTGTAGATCAAAGAGGCGAGCCCCGAGATCGCAGCCTGGTTAGGCCCCTGCAACGCTGTCTGCAGGCCGTACCGCGTGGCTACGGTGGTGAGCTGAAATCTGCAGTTCTTGCAGACAGCCGCAACCCCCATAGGCAGCACGGTCGGATCGTCATTGTCGACCAGTCCACCAAAGCGCGTGAACTCGTGCGGAGTAAAGCCGTCAAAATTCATTTAGTCATGGAAGATCAGAGGGAACGGACGGGTGCCCCATGTTCGCCGTGGCGTACCCCGGATTTCGCGTCGAGTGGGTTGGCGCCGGCAAGCCTGATGCGGCTTTCCTTAATGAAAGCCGCACTCGTGGATGTTGGTGGAGCCCCGTGGCGCGAAATTCGGGTACATGGGCCGAAAAGATGGGGCGAAGCCCCTTCCATTGTTTTTGGAAAGCTCATGCTGAGCACATAAGAGAAAGCATTGGAAAATTTCATCTTCGGCCCACGTACGTCGCTGCGAACGTGGGGCACCCGTCCAGAGACCGGATGGTCTGTTGCAACGACGGCGTGTCTAGACGCGGCGCTTCTGCATGGTGAGGACTACGTTGCCGGTGGTCACCGCCGTGGCGTACGCTCCGGAAACGATTGTTCCCGAAGGCTGGTAGACGTTGATGAGAAATGCATTCAACGTCGACCCCGCAACCTTCGGCTGTACATAGTACCCGCCGATATCTTCCAGGTAAACCGCCGGAGCCAACGACAGCGGAAGCTCGAAGACGCCCTCCACATCGAGCCCATTTGGGTTGCTCAGCGTCGCCAGGTTGAGCGGATCGCCACCACTGGTGAAGCTGCCGCTGAACGTGAGTTGGATAAAGACGGTGAAATTACGTTCCCCCGCCGCACCGGTGTAATCGATAATTGCGCCTGTAACTGCCATGGTTTCTCCTTATCTCAAAATGAATAACTAAGCTCTGTGTCGCCCGGTTTGCCGCGCAGTCCGCCGCACCTGGCCCTGTTCCGCACGGACCAGTTGCTCCATGATTTCGTCCATGCCTTCGACTGCCTTTTGTTCGTATTGCCTGGTCCACGCATCATTCCCGCGGACGGTAGCCACCAGCGCGGCCGTGCCATAGGCGACCACATAGCCGATCCGTGGGTGCGACAGCAACACGCTGTCGTCGCTGGTGAGCGCGGGTGGCCCGAATTCCCCGCGGATACGCAAATCCACCGCAATCGAGGAGTTGGTGAGCCAGATCACCTCGCTGCGATACTCCCATCCGGCCATGCCCTCGCGTGGCTGCAGGTCAGGCAGTACCTCGTAATTCCGCACCAGCCTGTAATAAGAAGGATCGTCCCCTGCGGGCTTCCAGTCGATGCGCAGCGGCTGGTCGGTGAGGTCGGCGAGCGGGCCGCTGCCGGTTTGATAAGGCGCCAGGTTCGGTGTGCCCGGTGCGATCCCCGGCACCTCGACCACGGCGATATCCCACGACGATTGGGTCGATGCCAATTGCGAGTTGGCATCGTCGTACACCTCGCAGATCAAGGGCACGAGAAAGCTATCGGTCAGGTACGAACCCTGGGGATCGTCCAGCAGATTGCGTACCCGTGCTTTTACCTGACCCAGCGTCCAGCTCACGAGGGGTTTGCCTTGCCTTTGGCTTTATCGCGCTCGGCTTTAATCTGGTTCACCGTCTTCCACTCCTCGACGCTTAGGCGATCCATCTCCACGGCGCCATAAGCGATGCGGGTGTTCTTGTAAGCTGCCACGACATCAAAGATTTGGCCGCAGTTCACGCACATAATGGCGCCGGTCTTGGGGATCGCGGCGCATGAAGGGCAGGGATCAGGTTGTTTCTCGGTGAGCGTGTTGGCCTGCATCACCCAACGCGGCAGTTCGGGAATCAATCCTTCTTCAACCGCCAGGCGCGCCAGGTCGCGATGGGTATCGTTCACGTTCATCCGTTGCGAATCGTTTTCATACCAGGCATTGGCCGACTGCAGCCGTTGCAGGATGGATGTGTTGCGCTTGCTCCGGATCGCATGCAATGTCTCGTGAAAGTCACGCTCGCGGACCTCCACGTAGAACTCTCCGCGATCGCTGTAAGCCACTTCGGGTACGCGGATGGTGCCGCCCTTCTTGATGGTCGAAGGTTCATGATCGCCGACATAGCAGAGCACGCCGCCGAAGCCGCCATCCTGCTGCACGTATTCACGAATATATTCCGCGGCGAGCACCAGCGGAATCGCCGGCACCGGTTCCATCTGCATCACGTTCTGCGCGTCGCAGCCCAGGTCTTTGTGTCCCCATCGCGTTTCCCGGATCACATGCACCGTGTACGGCTTGCCTGGAGGGCAGGGAGCCACCTCCTCCGGGAAAAAGACACCGCCATTGATTTTGAGCGGGAAGGGATTGAGGTTGAGAATCGTGACCGGCTTGTCGGCTTCCGCCTGTTTGAGCAGCCGCTGAATCTCGGCGTACCGTTTAACGGTCCAGCGCTGGCCAGGATCGCGAAACTTGCCGGGATCCTGCCCCAGCAATGCTTCCGCATTGGCGCGCTGCATTTCCGGAGTAATAACAACTGTTGCCATAGGTGAAGCTCCTTTATCTTTGAACGTCGGTATTGCACCCAATTTTGTTACCCGTCCTTGTTTCGGAGACCGTTTCAGGTCCGATCAGAGAATGCCGATATGCTCATTCCCATTGCCGGTGCGCCGGGCCAGGTCTTGCCGCCAGCGGCTGGCGGCCAGACTGCTGCTATGCAGTGGAGAAATATGGTCACGCATCATGGCGTCGTACTCGGTCTTCCGTTTTGCTTCTGCCTGTTCTTCTTCGTACTGATAGCGCAGCAAGTATTCCTGCGCGCGCGACTCCGGGCTGCCGCGGCGGCTGTTGATGCCCGCGCTATACTTCGCGATCAGATTCTGCAGCGTATCGGTCGTGGGCAATTTGAGCCAGGGACCAAACACCATCTCGTAGTCGCCACTCTCGGGATACGGCCCCAGCATCGGTGTAAACCCGTCGATGGCCTTGTAGGAGTACCACTCCGCCTGCGTGCCATAACTCGATGCCGGAAACCACTTCTCCAGAATCCAACCTTCTGCGTGCGGGTACTTCTTGACCTCGCGCATCTCCGTAACCACACGAAGTGGCCGGTTATCGTGCCGTGAGTAGTTACACCCGGGCGCGTCGGGGTTCGCCTGAAAGTTCAACCCACCCTTCTCTGCTGTAGAAAGCCCAGGAGCCCAATCCCGATAAACGCCCGACTCCTTGACCAGCCGATCGCTCGCGACCATCAGCCGCCAATGCGGCTTGCCAAAGGGAGTGCGCCCCCCATACGTAGTGAGAAAACGCTGCGCAGCGGTGGGTACGATGTGGCTCATGCTTTGCCGCCGCTGTGGGTGAAGGGCGCCGTCTTTCGCCCATACCAGTTGGCAGACATGGCGGCGTCGGTGCTTTCCAGGTGATACCCCACCACTTCGGGAATCAACGCGCGCCTGCCCCGTGGCCAACGTTTGGCAAACACCATATCGCCACGGCCCGCATCGCTGTGCGCGACCGGGTAGTCAAAGACGCCAGAGACTGTCGGGCACCACATCTGAAAGAATCCGATGGGAATATAGCCACCACCGTCTTTGCTGGTGACCCGCGTGCCCAGGGGAAACGCGTTCAGGTGAACATAGGCATCGCATTCATGCTGTAGTGTGGGCATCTGCAGAAAGTGGTCCCACTGGTCATAGCCCTTTACGCAGAAGCGGTCGATGCCATATACCATGCCTGCGTCGAGGTTGGCATTCTGCAGCAGCACGCGTGTTTGCGGCGGCAGCCAGATATCCGCGTCCAGGTGGACAACCCATGCATCCTGGTTCAGCCGGCTGAGGCCTTCGTTGATGCCCGCCCCTTTGCAGAACTGATTCCAACGCGCATTGAGCGCGTCGGTCTTGACGCATTCGACGTGGTGAAACTCGCAGATGCGCTGGGTATCGCGATCTTCGGCAGAGGTAACCACGACAATGCGATCGAACAAGTGCTTGTTGGCCGGCAGCGTGCAGCGCAGAAAGTCGGAGTAGTGGTCACACACCACCACCGCCTCCATCTTGAAACACGCATCCGGTAAGCTCACCGCACCGCCAGGGCAAGGGCATTCATAAGACATCGTGGTGCTCTCCGTGATTCTTGAAGCGGGAAAGGGAAGGGGACGGCATGCGCTGTGCTGTCAAAAGGCCACGAACCCGGGTGCCCCATATCCCCGGATTTCCTGTACGCTGCCCCATGGAGTGCAACGTGTGCGACTTTCATAAAGGAAAGTCGCATGAAGTAATTTGCCCCGGCCACGCTCCACAGGAAATCCGGGGATATGGGGCACCCGGGTTTGTGGTCACGGAAGTGCAAAAGAACAGAAGGGCTGAGACGGGTTTTTCTCAGCCCTTCCCCTCAACAAAGTGCTAGTTATAAACCGGCACCTTCAACCCGGTAACCGAGCTGATCGCCTGAGGATTATCCACTGCGTACTGCCGTGCATCCACGTAGTAGCAGCCCTCATTCGCCGTCGGATTACCCGAAGCCGGATCGTAGATCTGGAACACCCACTGTCCGCTGCGGTTCTTGAACCAGAAAGGTGCCTTACCCCAAACCACCTTGAGCCACGAACCGAACTCCATAAAGTCGATGCGTGTCTGGTCAGCATGGATATTCCGCACCACCTCGCGGCCGGCGATGGTGAACTGGCCAACGTTTGCGGTGAGCCCATCAAACCCTGGCATCTTGCCATTGGTCATCAGGATCTCCTGCTTGGCGAAGCCCATCTCCTCATACGCCTGTATCTGCGAAGGATGTGCGTGCCATACCTGCGACTTGAGCGCGTCCGTGCCCAGGCTCTGTTCCACACGGCTAAGCGCCGCGCGCAACATCGGCAGTGACAACGGAGCTCCACCCGCCGCAACACCGTTCGCGACCACATAATTCTGCGTCCGGTTAATGCCCAGGAAGGTGCCTGTGGTCGCCGTGTTGTGGAAGTACGGAATGCCGTACAGAAACACAGGAGTGGTGGCGGCCACGCCAGCGACCATGATGAAGTCGCCGGCCGTGGTGCCCGCGGGCACCGCATCCACGGTTATGGATTGCGCCGACCCGAGCTTGTTGTTGACGTTGTTCACGTAGCAGGTACCGCGTAGGGTGTAGGTGTTGCTCATCACCTGCACTTGCTGCCCCTGCGAGATGAGCCGCGCGCCCCAGGGAGACGAAGCCAGCACGATGGGGTTGGCGCCGCCGCCGCCGTAGCTTGTGTCCACCTGGCCGATCTTTCCATCCCCGGCCTGTTGCAGAAACTGATCGCGATTCTTGGCCATCTGCACCGCGACGTCGGCCAGCGTTTTGGTGACGGGGCTTTCGGAAACGACCTTGGGGCCGCCCTCGCCGATAATGTCTACCAGCCGCGAGTACTCAACTGGAATGACCGTAGCCAGCGGGGTCAGGGTTCCCTGGTCCCACGCGCTGAAGTTACCTGCCGGCAGAATACCGCCGTCGAGGTTGAACAGCGCAACGTTGCCGGGGAACGCCGTCTGGAAGCGCAGACGAAAGCTGCGCAGCGAAACGGGAGTAATCGACCCCCGCTCAGAGATGCGGGCATCGAGCTTGGCCTCTTTTTCAATGAGCAGCTTGATGACCTCGTTCAATGCCTCGAGCTGCAGCTGCTGGGTTGTGGATGCTGTACCGATAATGTTGGACATGGTTTTCCTTAGGCGCGGTTAGTCCGCGCGCACTCCATATTTCGGGGAACGGATCACCGCGAGATCATGAGCTGCAGAACGCGAGGGAGAATATTCTCTCTCGCCACCTTGTCAAAAGGCTTACCCGGGTTGGCACGCTGCCACTCTGCCTGCGCGTGGTCAAACGCAGCGCTTGAGGTCATGGGTCCGCTGCCATTGCCGGCAGGTCCGGTTGATCCTTTGGGCTCGGTCTTTCTGGTGCTGTCGATCTGGGCGTCTACCTTGGCGCGTTTGGCGGCGGAGGCGTTGGCAATTTGCACCCCTGCCTCGCGTAGTTCTTCGCGCGCTACGTCGGGGAGATACTGCTGCACGGCTCTATCGATGGCCGCGAGTCGCCGTTGGCGGGAAGCATCGCCGATGGGCAGCCGTTGCAGGGAATGCATTTGACCCTGCAAGGCCGGATTGGCTTGAATCTTGCTGATCAGCTTGGCGCCGATGGCTTTGGGGAGAATGTTCTTGAGATAAGGACTCACCACGCCGCCTTGCTTTTCCACGTTGGCAATGATCTTGCCGATGCCGTCGTGGATGCGCGTTTGGGCTTCGCTCTGCAATCCGCTTTCAAACGAACGTCTCTCTTCCACCTTCTCGCCGTGCTGGCGAACATTCAGCGCGCGTTCGCGCCGGTCGAGCTCGTCGGCCCTGCGTCGCAATGCGTCTGGTTGCGCCTCTATCGCGGGGGAAGTGGCCGCGGAATCTTCCCTGAGGACTGCCAGTGCATCGTGCACGCGTTGGTCGCGGGTGCGCTCCTCCTCATCGCGATAGCGATTCGCTTTGAGGCGGGTGCTTACATCCTGTGCGCGGTGTTCGAGATCGAGCCCCACCACGTTGTTGACAAATCCAAAAAAGTCTTCGCCGATCACCGGCTTGCCGTTCTGCATCACGACATTGCCATCGGCATCGCGTTCGTATGAGAGCTCGGCGATTTTGCTCAGCGAGGCCATGGTGCCTTCGCGTGTAGTTGAGCCGAGGAAGGTCTCGCGCACGTCGATCCAGGTCGACGAGTGATCCTGTGCGGCCTTGGCCGAGTCCAGGTCGGGAAAGAGTTCGCGATAGGGTTTCAGTTCCGCCGCTTCGCGGGCTGTCTTGTAGAGCTGCCCTTTAAGCCTGGCATCGGCCTCGAGCAGCTTACCGAATTCCGGGTGATCGGTGACCATCTGACTAAGAAGTTCGGGGGTAACGATGGCTTCGGGTTCGAGTTGAAAATCTTCTTCTCCCGCAGGGGCCGGGGTGGCTTCTCTGGCGGTCGCTGCAACTTCTGTCGTTGTCTCTACTGCACCGGGCTCTTCTTCCAACGCGGGCGCGTCCGCCAGGGCAGCCAGCTCTGCGGCAATCGCGGTTGGTTGCTCTTCGACCGCCGGAATAGCAGCGAGCTTTTCTTTCAGCAGCGCGGCGGCATAATCCTCGCGTATAGGAAACTTCCCGGGGTCCACGGTAGACGTGGGCTTTGCAGCGAAGGAAGGCGCGGCTACCGGAGCCGGGGAGGGTGCAGGCGTAGGTGCAGCAACAGGAGCGGCCGCCGGAGCGGGAGCTGCGAGAGTAGCTTCAGTCATGAATGGCACTTCCTTCTATAGAACGAACAAGTCACAGCGCGGTCCAGCACTCTTAGCCCAACTTATCCGCCAGCTTGATCAGAGTATTTGCAGCCTGCACCTGGCCTTGAATATTCCCCGAAGTCGCCGCGGGGGAAAGATGCATCAACCCACCCACCGTGTTGACCACATCGTGAATCTCCTGCGGAGGAATCTGCGGCGCCTTCACCGCACCGGCCGCCGCCACCACAGCTCTCTGCTGCGCCAGCTCGGCCATCTGCTGCGTTTCCATCACCACTGCCGCCGTAAAGTACGCCAGTAGATTCTGCCAACCCGCAGGATTGTTATCGGGAATATCTGAGTTCTCCTGGCAATACTGCCGCACGACCTGTTTCAGCACCGTAAAATCATCAATCGCCTGGTCAGGAAGAATCGTAGGCCGCACCTCACCCGTAGGCATGCCCGTCGCGGCAGAGATCACCGGAACCGCCTCAGCCTGCAGCAGCCGGTCAATAATCTGCAACACCTTCGAACGCATCGCCGCGCCCGGCACCACCATGTTCGGAACCCCGAGCGCCGTCGCCGCCTGCTCCTGGTTCGTAGGGTCATCGAAGATCGCCTGTGCCAAAGGATTACTCGCCGCGGCCTGCATCAAATCCATCCAACGCTGCCGCAGTTCCGCCGCCGTGACCGGCAGTCCCTGGTCCGTGTCGGCATACGCATGTATGCTGCCCTGCAGATCATCCAGTCGTATGTAATTGTTACGGAACTCAGAACCCCGCTCCAGCACCACCTGCCGCATATCTGCCGTCAGGTTGTCTTTGGCGCAATTCACTGCCAGCTCATCGGCCTTGGCGTGCTCTTCCTTCAAATTCTCCCAGTAGATATTCAGCTTCCCCAGCGCGGAGTTCAGCTGCTGTTGTTGCCCGCCAAACGTCTCCACGGAAGGATCGCCCGCGCCGCCATACACCTGCGGAGGAATGCCCGCGAACATCTGCGCGTTGTAGGCCAGCTTATCGAGATAGCGAAATGCCTCATCGTGCATCTGGAACTGAAACTGGTACAACGCATCCGCCATGCGCACCGCGCCGGGAGCGCCCGTCCGCTTGAGCTTCACCAGGTTCAGCACCCCGGGCAGCATGGGCTTGCCCTGCAGGGACTTGGTGTCGATCAGGTCGGCATTGGCCAGCGTCACGCCCGAGGAGCAGCGGTCCATAAACTCATGCAGGATATTCGCCATATCGTTGTACCGCTTTTGAAACGGCACCACGATGTCGCCAATCGATGGCGGAAACAAACCGAAGCCCTCATGCGTACCAGCCCAGGTCCACTCTCTGGTCAGCGAAGCCTCGCGGGCCGACAGGAAGGTCGCGCCGGTATTGATCAGCAGCAGCCCCGTAGGATAAGTGGCCCGCATGCGTTCGCCGAACTCGCGATCGTCTTCCAGGTCAAACGCCCAGGGCTGAATCCAGGTACGCGACAACGTTGGCCGCTGGTCTTCTAAAATGCTCGACGCCACGCCAGTCTGCGAATACACCTGTTGCCGCGCAATTCTGTCGATGCTTCCGTTGCTGGAAAGCTCGCTCGTCGCGCTGGCCGCGATCTGGTCGTACATCGCCGGATACGCCGCCCGCAATGCCCCGACGTGTACCTCGACCTCGAGATTCAGAATGGGAGACTGGCGCAGGCTGTTCGCCGCCGGGTCGCAATCCACCTCCAAAGGGGAGTACAGGTTTTGCGCCACCATGCCGTTCGGCACTTCTTCCTCACCCACCTGGCGGATCACCGGCCCATATTCAGCAGGGAAGAAGGAGTCTTCCCCCAACGGCCGCTGACAGTGCGCGCAATGCTGGGCATCGACACCCATAGCCTCGGCAGGCACGGTTGCTCCGCAATGGAAGCAGTGGTAGCGATCCGGCGCCAGCTGCGTTTCTGTCTCGTTAAAGACCGGCTCGCGCGTGGTGCCGGCCCGTTCCGCATCCACCACGTAGCGGGTATGGCGAAACACCGCGCCCGTGGTGTACAGATACAGTAGCTGTTGCTTCAACAGCGATTGTTCCCGGTTCTGCCCTTCGATAATGCCGATCAGCGTCTGCGCCGCCTTGGCGGTGGTTACATCCGCCAACTGCTCTGCATCCTGCGGCATCCATTTCGATTTCGGTACCTGCGGAGCCAGTGCCGCCACAAACCCCGTAGCCAGCATCTGGTAAAAGTTGTTGCAGTACTGGTAAAGATCCTTGTCGTCGGCCTCCTGCGCGTGCTCGCCCTGGTTCATCCAGTCGACTGCGTTGAAGAAATCCGTCTCCCCGGGGCCAAACGAGATGAACTGGTTGCCCTTGAAAAATTCCAGGTTCTCCAGGCAGCGCTGCATCAGCACCATGCGGTCCTGCGACCATTGGTCCTTATAATTGCGTACCAGCGCAATCAATCGTTGTTGATCGTCTTCGCTGAGCTGTGCGCTGTTCTGCGGCTCATCGGCCGTGCCCTGCATCGGGTCAGAGGGCGTATGCTCCATGCCTCGCGGTTGATTCTGGGTCGTGCCCACACTGGGGTAGGTTGCCATTTACGCCTGTTTCTTTCCTGCCGCTTCCGCTTCGTCGAGCGCCGCGGCGATGCTGTCGGCCTTGGGGATCCAGCGAACGCTGGGCCCGGCCTGCACCTTGTTGTAATCGCGATAAGCCTTGCGCGTGAGCGCATCGGCTAACTTCGAAGGACGACGGCGAAGGCTCATCAATCGCTCCAGCTCCTCTGCTTCTGCATCGATCTCAGCCACCGCCTCTGTCGAGGCCTCGGGCAAAGCGACCGAACTGAACAGAGGACCACCCAGCCCCAGGGTGGCCAGCCGGTCAAGCAGCACCTTCCGCTCCAGCGTCAACGCCGTCACCTGCGCCGTAAGCAGGCCCATCATCTCCGCATGCGAAGCACGCGATATCCAGGGGAGTGTCATCGTTAAGTCGTCCTAACCAGCCTACTTAAAAGATGGACGGCCCCACGTTCGCTCGAACGTACGTGGGCCGAAAAAGACGGGCGAAGCCCAACGATCGGTTTAATATTCAGTCCAGTGGATGCGTTGAGCGAAAGCAATCGAAGTAAAACCTATCTACTTAAAAAGTGGACGGAAGGGTGGCCCATTCAAGCCGTTTTGTGGCTTGAGTGGGGTACATTCCAAGCCCCAAGATGTACCCCACTCAAGCAGAGCTTGAATGGGCCACCCTCCCTGCAGATAGCCTTGTTAGAGATAGGACGGGTGCCCCACGTTCGCTTGCGCGTACGTGGGCCGAAAAAGGCGGGCGAAGCCCAACGATCGGTTTAATATTCAGTCCAGTGGATACATTGAGTAAAAGCAATCGAAGTAAAACCTATTCGGCCCAGGTACGCTGAGGCGAACCTGGGGCACCCGTCCAGTTCCAATGGCGGCGGGGGGGGTAAACCCGTCCCGGTTACAAATCAAAGGGTGCCCCACATGCCCCGCAAACTCTACTGGGTGCAGCTGTACCCCCAGGTGTAAAGCGTGGAGGCCGCCAACGCCGTTGTCCCCGAGGTAATCGCAAAGGCGGTATTCGACCCCACAGGGACAAACGCCTTGCCCGCACCGCTCAGCGCAGAAGCCGCTGCATTCGCCGGCCACAATCCGCACTTGGCCAGCGTGGCGTACGCAACCCCGAAAGTTAGTGTCCCCACCGTAGCGCTCGCTGCGGGCGAACTTCCCGTCGTCACGCTCAAATATCCCGACACATCATTCGAATTGGCATTCAACGCCAGCGTCGGCCCCGTACCGGCGCCCGTACCCGCCGCAACCGTAGGAGCCGCACTGGTCAAACCGCTAAAATGCTGCGCCGAAACAATGGTGCCGGTAAAGATATTCCCCAGCATCGAGGCCGCAGCGGTTACGTCGAGCGTAATCGGGAACCCGCAGCCACCCAGATGCGTGAGCGCCCACGACTCCGTGCTCAACGTGGGATACGTATCCACCCACGCTACGCTCTCTGTCTGCTGCGAAGTCGTCCAGCACTTCGATTGGATATAGAACTGCGGCGAATTCTGGTAGCTGCTCGGCGTCGCCCCGCCCGTCGGCGTCAGATACACATTCGGCGGCGCGTACGAAAAGATCGTGCCGCCATTGCGGAACACCTGCGCGTGCGTCGGGTCGGCATAGATAAACACCGCGTCGCCCCCGCTCGCCGACGTCGGCCCCAGCGGGGTCACCGTGCCCATCGACATCATGTTTACAAACTGATGCGTGCCGGCTGTCGTGTTGTCGTAGACAGAGCTGGTAAATGTGCTCGTATTGGTATCGACGAACGTCAGCCCGTTCATGTTGATAAAGCCGGTCGACGTGTTATACAGCGCCTGTGTCCCGCTGCCCACCTGGTTTGGTGAAGTGCTGGTGAAGTTGGCCGACGTAAGGCGGTTGGTGTTGATTACGTAAAGCGCATACGTCCCGCTCAACGTGCACGACACGTTATCCATATTGATTTCGTTGCCTTCGAGTTGCAGGCATCCCGCGGTATTACCCGACCCTACGTCATAGAAACGCAGGTTGCTCAGCTGCAGGTCATCGTTCTGCAGCTCCGCCATCTGCAGTCCCCACGAGCTGATGTGCGTGGCGATAATGTTGCTCAACGCAATATGCGAAACCACGCCCGTGCCCGGGGCCGCCGCTACATTGATGTACAGCGCCTGCGCCGTCGCCGAGTTGCGGCTGTTGCTCCCGTACCCGGAGCCATAAATGGTCCCGTTCGAAATGGCAATCCGGTCCGGCCATTGCGTCGTGGTGGTGGTGTTATCCTCCCCCACAAACACCGCTTCCCGGCCCGAGCCGACCGAAACAAATCCGTTCACCGTAACGTTGTTGCAGCTGTTGATGAGGATCGTCTCCGTATCGTTGGCGCTGGTAATGCCCTCCGCCGTAATATCCTGGCAGGGAATTGCATAGCTCGAGTACTGCGAGTCATACCACGACGTCTCAAAGCACGCATCGGCATTGTTGGCGCAAGAAAGGCCACTTACGCGCAAATCCTGATCGTTGATCGCAAACAGCCCATTGGCCTCGAAATTCGTGATCCCCATATTGTGGATCGAGGTATGAACGGAGCTTGCCAGGCGAAACCCACTCAGGTCGCCATTGTTCAACGTGACCCCTTCGAACGAGCAGCTGGTGCACGATTGCACATCCAGGGCGTAGCCCGAAGTGCGGGCCGTAGCGGTTGGTCCGAACCCGATCGCCAGGTTCGACAGCCCAAACCCGGTAGCGCCGGTGGATGCGATACAGTCGTTGGTGCCGATAGTCTGGCAGGCGAGAGAAGTGGAAGGTCCATCCCCATAGAGCACCACGTTCTTCGCGCCGGAAAGCACCGCTGCCGTGCTGTTATCTAACAGATAATTGCCCGCCGGCACATACACCGATTTCGCTAAGGAGGCCGCGGCGGCGACCGCCGCCTGGATGCCGGCCGTGTCTGCCGCCATGTGCGCGCCATCACCCACGGCGCCAAAATCTTTCACGCTGATACCTTGTTGTAACTTCGCCGTGATCGTCTGCGTAACCGCACCGGCACTGCCCTGGTTATAGTTGCCCGAGGCGCCCGAGGCCACCACGCTGTACTGCGAGCCATTCCACTGGTAGAAGGTGGAGGGCGTCGTCGTAATGTCTTCAATCCCCAGGTCGGGGATCCCGTGCACCGCCGCGATGACCCCGGCAGCGTTGCCCGGGGCGATCAGCTTGTACCATTCCGCCGTCAGCACGATGGTGTTCGGTCCGTCGTTGGTCTGGTTGGCGGTGATCGCTTCCTGCAGGCCGCCTGTTCCCGACGTCAGGTAAAAGGGCGGCACATGCGTATAGACGGTTGCCATGTTTAAGCTGCAAGCGCCAATGAACACTGAGCTGGGCGTGGCCACTTCGGTCAGGGCCGGGTTGCTGTCGACAATCTTGATGGGCGTGCCCGCAGCAAAGGCGGCAAAGTTCTTTCCTCCGCCGCTCACCTGGCAGGTGGCTGCGGGAAAGGAAAACCCGCCCATGCTCGCGCCGGGTACCTTGAATTCCCCGTACTGCGCGGCGACAATCTGGCCAACGTTCTGCGCCCCGATGCGGCAGCAGAAAGGAACGAGAGCCAGTATCACCAACCATGCTTTGTTCATAGCGTTAATCGAGTTCCGTCACGCGCACGATCGTGGTATTGGTGCTGGCCGATCGCAGGTTGATGAGCAGCGTGGCGGCCAGCGCATAGCCTCCTGAGTTATCCGGTGGTGTACCGATCACCATGCCAAATCCTGCGCCTTGGGGCACCGGTGTGCCAAGCACAATCGGTTCGGATTGGGGCTCAATTGTATAGGTGGTGGTAAATGGGGTAGCCGAGCCATCGTTGAACTGGTAGCTGAGCCCCTGGCCGGTTCCCCCATTGGCGCTGCCGTCTTCGATAATCTCGACCCGGCGGGTCACCGTGGTGGCCGAGACAGCCACAAACGCGCCGCCGCTGCCATTGAGCGTAATCAATCGTGTATGTGCCATAAAAGTGTCCTTTTCCGCGGAGGTAACTTGCTCATGTGAGGGACTCTCGTTTGAGCCGCTCGTCGAGCGCGATCAGCGCATTCCAGTCATCGTGCAGTTTCGTCACACACGCCAGGAAGCTGTCTTGCCCATCTTGCTGTCGTGCCATCGCGACATCGGCCTTTACCCTGGCGATCTCGACCCGTTCGTAGCGAGAGATAGCATCCGCGTCCCACAGCGGCATGTTGCCCGCCACCCCTTCCACGAACGCGCGCGCGCCTGTGAGCTCCGGGTCGGGCACCAACAGTGGGATGACGGGCCGATGCGCGGCGCATCCGAGGGCGAGCAACAACACCAACCCATGGATCACGCATGAGACCCGCAGCGCAGCCATTATTTGCTCTTGCCGAACGCCGCCTCAACCTGGGCGATGATCTCAGGGAAGTCGGTGATCAGCTTTTTCACTTCGGCAATAACCGAAGCGTCGAAGGTGATATTGAGTCCGTTGGCACTCGCTGCCGTCTCCGTCGATTGCACGGCCGCGACCAGCTCGCCCAGTGCGCCAAAAGCGATCTGCTCGACCGCCGCTGCCTGTGGGCTCACCAGCGAAGTAAGCGACTCAATGACCGGCGCCTCATTCTGCAAGCTCCCCAACGCAATCACCACCTTCTTCGAAACCGTGACCACATCCTTAAACAGGGACGCAAACGCGTGCCCAGCCGACTGCCAGGTAAATGCCATAGCAAAGCTCCTTTATCCGTTGTGTGTGTGAGGAAGTACGTGTCGTGCGCGTAGAAAAGCTGAAGCACCCAGATCAGCGAACAGTCTATTTAACGGGTACGTGGGCCGAAAAAAGACGCGAAGCCATCGATTGCTTTTTTTCAGCGACCACCAGCCACTACCCTTTACCGGAACCACCAACCTGGGGCAGCGGACTACTCTTCAGGTAAGCAAACACCGCCAGCATAGCCGGCACTGCCGCCACCTTGACCATATTCAACAAACCCGCGCGATCCAAAGTAAACACCGCCGGCAGCGCGACCGCGCCACTTGCCGCGGAAGCAAACGCGGAGATACCCGCCGCCGCCAAACCCTGCAGCCACACCTTAAGACTATTCATAAGTCCATCCTTAGTGGGTCAACCACGCGTACGAACTACCGTTGTAAGAACGAATAACCACCACTGCGCCATCGTTTAGGTTGAGCCGGGGAAGCGCCGTTGCGCGATTCCCATGGGCCCCAACCAGAGCAAACGCAAGAGCCATTTCATCGAATTGTCCCTCCGCTCAGCGTGACGCCAGACCAGGTTGTTCCGGTAGGCGCACTGATCGTGTAAGCCGCCGACCCCGCAGGGCTATCCATAAATCCCGATCCCCCGGCTACCGCGTATAGAGTTTCTGTCGAGGGTACTGATATCGGCCCCGAGTAGAACGTGCCCGTCGTGCAGGCCGCGGCGCCGTTGGTGGCCGGGCTCCCGGTCGTGTTGTAGCAGATGATGGCTCCGGTGGTCGACGTCTGGATCGCCACGCTCTGCGTGCTTCCGTAAGATCCGGCGGCGGGTGCGAAGGTAGGGACGGAAGCCGTTACCGTGTTGGGCGTGAAAGTAAAGTTGTTAAGCGTACCGGCCACAGAGTTGTTGGAGCCGGTCGATGTGCCAAAGCCTACATAGGCGGTATTCGCTCCGACCAGTGCCGGGATGTCGACCTTGAAGCACTGCGGACCGTATTGATTCGAGGCGGTATCTGTGACGGTCTGACATAGACTAACGCCGTCGTAAGTGATCGTCGCGGTAAAAGGCCCATTGTTGGACCAGTTGATCGGAGACATGGCAAATTCCGATGGTGAGAGTATCTGCCCGCCGTTTCCAAACTGAGTGTTGGACCCGGCGCAGTTGAATCCCGCTTGCTCCATGCACTGGCCTGGTGCGCCGTTGTATATCTGGGTCGTGTTCTCACCGAAGCGGTAGTATTTTAGCGCGAAGATGTTGTTAGGATTGCCGTAACAACAGAACTGCATCACCCCCATCTCAGCACTGGCCCCAGCCGACAGGCCGCTCCCGTTCCCGCTGGTACCGTTATTCGCGTTCTGGATCGAGAAAACCATGCCCGCTGAGTCATTCGGCACAAAAGTAAACGTGGTGCTGAAGCTGTTGATAGGCTGCTTGGTCGTTGCCCACATATTGCCCACGCAGTGGCCGCATGGCGTGCATTGCAAGGTCACTACTCCAGCTGAAACGGCTGGCGAGGCAGTAGAGCATGTGTTGGCCCCATTTTGCCAATTCTGGCCGAGTGCATTGAATATGCTCCCGCTTCCCAAAGAGCATGCCCCCGAAGACGTGAAGCCGCTGCCGCACGATATCTGCGCGTGCGCCCGGTGCGTACCGAGTAAGCTCACCACGGCGATCAGGAGCCAGAGTAACTTCCGCATCTTAGAAACCCACGAGCACGATAAATCCGGTGGTGGTCGCGCCCGTCACCGTCATTGCCGTCGTTGACTTGGAAGTAACCACTGAAGCCGCTGGCCCATCGGTCGTCACGATTTGCGGCGTGCCCGTGAAGGCCGTCGGAAAGGTGTAACTCGCCGTCCCTACACACGAAGTGGCTAAGGCTATCACCCTTTTATCTGTTGTTCCTACCGCTGGCTCTGCGAATTTTACCGTGCCCGAAGTCGAGCAATTCACTGTAGTCAGTGTTCCCGAGGTGGCGAAGCTATTCGCCGATGCTGTGCCCCCGGCCGTGGTATTGCCGTTCTTGTCTACGTTGAATGCGATCGCCGAATTATGCAGTAGGCTCATCATCAGCGAATTGGATCCTGATGATGTGTCCGTGACGTTCTCAAAGATGCCGCCAACGACATTTGCCGAAGTATTCCATGTCGGCTGGATATAGAGAGTGCCGAGCGTTTGCGATCCCGTTATCGAGTTTTGAATCGTAGCCGGCACCAGCGTAGACCCGGCAAGCGTGTCAACCCATAACACCCCAACTGGATTGCCGGTTATTGTGGAGGCCGTGTTCTCGCAGAAGCAAAAAGCGTATGCGGTCCCCGACCCCGTCAAATCCCAGTTCCACGTAATCGGGTTGTTGCCGTTGTTGATGGAGGTCGTCGTGGTCGCGGCCGTGACACTGCTCAGCGCCGTCTGAGCGCTGGCCGGCAGGAGTGAAGCCCAGAAAAGCGCGACGATAAACAGCAACTTCTTCATTGTGGTTCTCCTAGAGGCATAGGAAGCTCCAGACATAGGCGGTCGAAGCAGTCGCGGCGGTCCCGCCAACTGCAATCGTGAACGTGGTGCTCGTGGGCGCTGTGGTGTAAATGTCGGTGGCCAGCAGTGCAGTCGCGGCGTTGCGTGGGAACAGTGTGCAGCCGTTGGGAACTGTGCCCAGCGTCCCGTTGAACGTGATCGTGGCCAGGGTCGCGCTCGCAGTGGTTGCGGTGCCGGTACTGCAGCTGATGACTCCGGAGTTGTTGTTGCCTGTCACTGAGGTGCAGGTTGGCGACGTGCCGGCCGCCGCGCCGGCTACCATGGTCGGTGCGGTGGTGCTGCTTAGCCCAAGGTTTGAGGCCAATGTCGACGTGCCCGCCACAAATGTGTTGCCCAGGTAGTCCACGCGGAACCGTGTCGACCCGCCATTGACGAATAGGTTGATCAGGTGGCCGGTGAACCCGCTCGGCGTATTGATGCCGAATTCCGTACCTGCGGTCGACAGCGTAGTCACGGCCGCGCCTTGGTTCAGATAGAGCTGCGGAAAATTAGTAGTTGCGGAACCTCCGGTATACGGCGCGCCGGTTATAGAAAGCCCTGGGGTAGACGCTGCGCCTGCCCCGGGAAGGGTTGGGTTGTTTGCCTCAACCACGACTCCGCCTGCGCCGGTGATCCCACAGAAAGACTCCGCAGACACCGACCCGGCAACCGCAGCCAGACAAAGTACTGAGGCAACAGATGGTCCCGCGCTCGGCCGCTGCAAGGCATAGCCGGTAAAGGAGGCGGTGTTTGGACCCATGTCTCCTGCGGTGTTGGCCTGCACCGTCTGATTGGCGGTGTTTCCCGGCAAATAGATGTAGCCCGCATCCCCTGTCGGTGGGGTGGTAGTGACCGAAGCGCCAGAGATCGCGCCGCTCGCGGTGACCGTGGTGGGCGCGATGGCGCCAGGGTTGGCCACATAAGCCGTGGTCGCAATCCTGGTTGAGTTATCGCCCGCAGCTTGCGTCGGCGCTGTGGGTGAACCGGTCAAACCTGGGGAAGCGAGGGGCGCGAAGCTGGTCGCGACGAAGTTATCCGTTGCGACCTTGGTGGAACTGTCGCCTGCGCTTTGTGTGGTCGCGACAGTTACCGCGGGCAATTGCAACTGCCACCCGGCTGTCGGCGTGGTGCCTACCGGAGCGAACGAATAGGTTGCGAGCGGGTTTGACCCAGTGGCAAAACTTAACTGCGCCGTGACTCCGAAGAGGGTGGAGACAGACCCATTCCAGTAGTTCCCCGACTGCTCGATTTGCGGCGATGCGTAGTTGTTGCTACTCGTGGCCGGGGTTGTATTTGCCCAGTTCCAGGTGTACGCGCCAATGTAACCGGCGCTGGTGCTATTTGCCTGGGTGACGCTCATAGTCTGGACGCCGCCGGTAAGGCCGCCCGCCCCCAGGTTGAAGTTCCACTGGTTCCCAAGCGCCCCGTTCGACATCCCAATGTTCTGGCCAACCAGCGTCGGCTCCGAAGTGGTGACACTGCCACTCTGCCCCAGCTGATTGCAGTACAGGGGATGAATGTCGTGAACATAAATCGGGATGCTGCCGTACGCCGAATCCGACCCCACGGACGCATCGATCACTCCAGCCGACGAGTCAAAGTGCGCATATCCAGGCTGTTGTGCTGCATTGCCGCAGCGCTCGCCGTAGATATTGACCGCTTGCGGCTCGCTGAATCCGGGCGTGCCGACGATCGAGCCAAAGTAGTAGTCCCTTGAGGCCGTCATGTTCACGTTGTTCCATTCGAACACCGGCGAAACCACATCGGTGATACCTGCGCCCTCCACATCCAGGCAATATTGGAAAACAGTGTCGCACTGCAGGGAGTAGAGTGCCGCGCCGCCATAGTTCTGCACGCCGGTCATCACCGATTCTGGATGGTATTTGTAGATCTCCATCTGCGACGTGATGCTGGAGAGATACATTCCGGCGAGCCATCCCACCCCACCATTGGTCAGGCTGCTGATGAACTTGCTGTCGCTGGTGTTCGAAAACTTGTAGCCGTAATTGATATTTGCCCCGGCGTAGACGATGGTATAAAGCGGCGCCACGCAACCGGTTGCCGTCGAGGTGATCGCTGTGATGGCGCCCGACACAATAGTTGCGGTCGTCGTTCCCATGCTCGTGCACGGGCGTCCAAAGTCGCTGGTCCCTGCCAACACCGCCTTGGTGTTGGCGCTGTTGTAGTTGCTGCCGCCGGCCGTCACCGTGAACGAGGGCACACCGCCCGACACCGTGCTGGCAATGACCGCGCCGGTGCCGAAGCCCCGGAAGGTACCCAGGTCGACGTTCTCGATGTCTGGTTCAAACGTCCATCCGTGCAGGGTGTCGGTCGAGTCGCCGAATTCTATTTCGTGGTCGCTGCCATCGGCCGCGTCCGCAATAATCATGTCTTTCAGCGTGTACTGCTGTGCGCCGTAGATCCCCACCGCTCCGGTGGAGTTGTAGTTCGCGTCGACCGTAAAGCCTTCCCAGTTGAAGCTGGCAAAGGCATAACTCACGCTTGTTTTGGGAAGGTAGAGGAACGGAAACCCGTCGCCGTTGTTGCCATTGAGCTTGATCGTGGTGACCGCGCGGCCCTGGCCGTAAATGTTGACGATCGGCCATCCCGGCACAGTGGCAGTCGGTTCGACCAGCCCGATGTTACTGAGATAAGTACCCGGACCAAGTCTTAGCGCAGATCCCGCGCCGGATCCCACTAGCGATGCAGCGATATAAAAGGCGCAGTCCAGTTGCGTGGGGGTCGCCGCATTCGGCACCGGATACCAGACCGCAGTGTTGGTGCCCGGGGTCACGTTCGTGCTCGCCGCCACCCCGAGGTAATTCCCGCCAGAGTACGACACCTGTTTACACAACGGGTAGGCCGTCGCAGAAGACCAGGCCGACGTCGCCACGCCAATACCAGCTCCATTCACGCCATCGACATAGATCACATTGTTGATCGGCGACGCGAGCACGTTGTTCATCTGCAAGCTGGTCCCGCTTGGCTGCGTGATCGTTTGCGAACTGGTAGGGGAAGGAACAATGCCTGCCCCGCTCCCCTGGGTGCCGGGGCCCGGTACCCCACCTCCGCCGGTCTGTTGCCCTCGGCCGTGCGCAGCGGAAAACAGAAGCATCGCCACCAGCAATCGAAACGGCAAACCAGTCCACAAGGATCTGCACCTGCTCATCGGGACGCACATGTTAAGCACTCGCCCTTCTGAGCCAACCCGCTCGATACACCGCCAGGCCGGGATTCTTATCGACCAGGGCATCGTAATAACTCTCCGCTTCATCCCGCAGATCCTCCAGCACCTTTTCCGGGTCGGCTAAGTCAAGCGCATGCAGGGTAAGTGGCCCGATGCGGCCATCGCCCACCACCGTTACGGCGTCCTGCAACATCCTCGCGGCGGTCACCACGCCGGTATTCACGCCCAGTGACAGTAACTTGTTCGCGATTTCCTGGTTCACGATCTCGGCGATACACAGCGGCTGGCAATAGTTCGTCGCGTAGATGCCACGAGCAAGCTGCAATGCGGCCACTTTGCCCATGGAGCTGAAATACAGGCAGTTGGTCAGCTCGGGGTGCCAGTGCTCATCGATCCCGAACCTGGTCCGTTTGCCATCGGGCGTGGTCGTAATCGTCCCCGAAAGGGTTGCGTCTTCCCATCCCAGCACGTAATCGATCGCCATCTCTATATCTGCCATCGAAAGCCCCTTGAGGAAAAACGAATTTCGCTGGGAGGGTACGGCTTTTTGTTAGATCCAAAATTGCTCTCAGGGCTGGAAGAGTCTGCGTGAGAACAGGAAAACCGTGCGATTCGTGCTGGCAGCCCCCGCATTTATGCGGGGGAGGAGCGCTTTAGCGCTCCAGGAAAGAGTCTCGACTTTGATCATGCGCTTTAGCGCTGGCAATGCCAGGGGCTGGAAGCGGGCAGCTCCACCCCACTTCAGCGCGGCCCCATAAGATGAGCCAACAGCGCGATCACCGTTCCGCCGGCGCCACCGCCCATCAGTGCAACCAGCGTAACCACCAGCTTGGCCTTGCCATTCGCCTCGTTTTTGTCTATTTCTAACCCGTCCACCCGAGCATCGGTCTTCTCCATGCGCAGCTCGTGCCGTATCAGCGTCGCCTCCACAATCGGTAACCGTCCATGTTGCCCATCTAGCCCCAGCTCCCGGCGAAGCATCTTGAGTTCGTTCCCGTTTTCGCGTCCTTGCTGCAGGCTTTCTTCCACCTTGCTCTTCAACTCCGTAAGCTGTTCCAGGATCTGCGCTTGCAGAGCGCTTGCGCTGGCCGCCTTCTCCTGCGGCGGCGTCAAAATGTCACCGTGCCCGAAAAGCTCACTGGTCCGGTAATGGTGATGTTGTAAGTGCCGCTGGGCACCGCCAGCACCGTCAGCGGGATCGCGCTGCTGCTCAAGCCGTCGGCCACTGCCGCCAGCATCGTGGTGCCAGGCGCGATACCCATCACCAATCCGCTCGTCGCATTCACGGTTGCGTGTGCGGGTGTCGTGCTCGTGTAGCTCCCCGCCAAAGTCCCGTGGCTGTCGAGGCTGGTGCAGTTGGTCGTCGAGCCATCCGAGTACAGGCAGGTAGCGATCAGCGCGTTCGTGCTCCCGACAAAGAGGCCAGTCACGCCGCCGGTGGTTGCCAGCGAAATCCCGGTAAGCGTCACCGCCGGGTTCGACGTAGTGAGGGCGAAGGCCGCACTGCTCAAGCTCCCGACGGTAGCGCTTATGCTTGCCGTGCCGGCCGCCCGCGCCGTCACCAGTCCCGGGTTTGCCGAGCCAACCGCTCCAATCGTAGCCTTGGTGGCATCGCTTGTGGTCCACACCGTAACCGCGTTACCGTGAATATCAGCCACGGTGCAATCCGTCGTCGAGCTATCGGAGTACACGCACCTGGCCGCGAACTGTAGCGTCGCGCCGACCGTCAGCGTGTTGACGTTCCCGGGGGTGGTCAGATATGCCGACATGAGCGTCGGCGGAGCCGCTGTCACCGTCAAGGCAACCGCATTGCTCGTGACCCCGCCTGCCGGCGTGAAGTTGACATAGGCCGAGAGCTCGAGGTTGCCTCCCGCCGTCATGGCGCTGCTCAGCCCGGTATACGTTCCGTAGGTTGCCGCCTTGAAAAAGGCGGTGTACGTTCCATTGCCGGACGTAGGAACGGTCGTTCCGCACGATCCGCCACAGTTCCAATAGCCCAGGCTTGAGGTTGCTGCGTTGGTATCCGAGGCGACCCAGACGGGTGAAGTAATCATGCCGCAGCCTGTCAGCGGCAGAGTGATAAAAGCACCTGGCCCGGTCGTTGCGACATTCGTATAGGTCGCATGGCAGAGCCAGCTGGTCGCCGAGGTGGTCGGTGTGAGTGCCGGCAAGAGCCCGCAATCGACCAGAGCGCCATTTGTCTGCGCCGCGGCGGGGATGTACACACTGCAACTGTTGACCGTACCTCCGCCTGAGGGTGGTACCGCATAGGTTGCGTTGATGTAGTTCGCCATGTTGGGCTCGGCCACATCAAAGATCGAATTCCCCAACCCGGTCGAGAAAGGCGCGCCCACCGTGGCGCTCAGGCTCGTCCCGCCGGCTGCCACGCCTGTTACGACTCCGCTCGTGCTTGCTGTCGCTATCGCAGGCGCGGTGCTCGTCCACAGGTTCACTGCATTGCCGTGGCTGTCTGTCGTTCCGCAGCTCGTCGTTGAGCTATCGGAGTAGTGACAGGTCGCCAATAGTTGATTGACGCCGCCAGACGCAATTGTTGAAACGCCTCCAGTCGTCGCCAGCGATACCGAACTCAGGGTCGCTGCTGCCGGTGTCACGGCCATGGCCCATGCGGGCGTCGTCAGTCCTGCCACCACAGCGGTCAGGTTTGCCGCCGTACCAACGCTGACCGCCGTTGCCAAACCGCTCGAGCTGATGCTTACCTGGGAGCTGCTGCTGTTCCAGGAACTGACGGCGTTGCCGTACGCGTCAGTCGTATTGCAGCTCGTCGTTGACCCGTCAGAATAGGTGCAGGTCGCAGTCATCTGAATCGTCGCACCGTTGACCAGGCTGTGCACCGTGCCCACATTCGAAAGCGCGACGCTCGAGAGTGTCACTCCGCCAGACGACGTATAGGTCGCACTCACCACCGCGCTCGGCACATAGCCAAACCCTGATGGATAGCTATACGGATAGGGGACTGGGCCGGCTCCCGGGGTATACCCGGCCCCGTAAAAGCCAACGGCTTTCACCATAGTCGTCGACGTGAGCGTGATCCCTCCTGTGTAAAGCTGCGTTGTTCCGCTTCCAGGGACCGGAGTAGAGCCGTCCGTCGTGTAATAGATCGACGTATTCCCGAGCGGCCCGGCCCCTGAAGTCAGACCGGCATCTGTCATGGTTACAACGTGCGGACCGCTAAAGGAGCCCGAGGCGGGACTGATCGCGGGGGCCACGCTGGTGACCGCCGCCGGCGTCGCGCTGAGGACGTTGCCGGTCTGGGTGGGCGGGTTGCCTTGGCACTCTTCGCTAATAATGTATCCAGTGCCAGTGTATGGATGGGACGTGCCTCCGCAAACCGACTGGGTAGATGCCATGAACGCGCCCTGGATGATGTTGTTGTTGATCTGCCAGGGGGACGCACCATAACCCCACAGGAATCCGCCACCGGTAAATCCCGGGCAATACCCGATGGCGTTGCCCTGCACCAGGTTGTTGTTTCCTTGGGTCCCATTGCCCCAAAATTCATAGCCAAAGACTTCTCCGCATCCCGTGCTGCTGTTGGTGAGGGTTTCGACTTTTACATTGTTCGAGTCGGTAATTGCGGGACTTACCGACGTTGCCGTGCCGTCCGCGTTCATGAATTGGCAGCACGGAGTCGAGATCCCAAGAGAACCATAGAAGGGGTTGAGCTGGTCCTGAAAAATGTTGTTATTCACGGTGATCTTGTTCCCGATCACGCCCTGCTGGATCTCGATTTCGATCCTGTGGATATTCGAGAAGTAGTTGAACTCCACATCAACATTATTCGATTGCGCGATCGGCGCGCCCACGCTGAAGCCGACCTGCGTCATCTTGAAGCCTTCTTCGGTGTGAAAAACCCTGTTGTACCGGAAGGTGATGTTGGTGGTCTGGCCGAGGTTGATGAACACCCCGCCGCAGAGGCCCTGGTAGTCCACGTTTTGGGCGATGATCGCGCTGCAGGAGTTGCTGTCGCCGAAGGAGTTGAACTCGATGGTGATGTTCGAAAGAACGCTCGACTGGGTGCCGTCGAAGAACGTCGACCCTGAAAAGAAGTAGGGGTTGCTTCCGCACGAATTAGGGCAGCCGGGTGTTTGGTAGGACGGCAGATTTGTCGAGGTGTTGTGCTCGATCGTCATGTTCGAGTAGGTGCCGGTGTTGCCGGGGGTGTAGAGTAATCCGGCGTTGTTGCCCTGAATCCACAGCAGGCTCATGGGTGTGGTACAGCCGCCGGTCGCGTAGCTGAAGATGTTTTGCGCGGGCGTGCTGGTCGAGATGATGGCGGTATTCGGCCAGACGGCCGGGCCGGTGACCGAGACGCCGCAGGGGATAGTCAAGCTGCTCGATGTCGAGTAGAGGCCGGCGGAGAACGCTACTGTGTTTCCACTGCCGCAGGAATTGAGGGTGCTCTGGACGGTAGATTGGCTCGCCCCAGCGGAGAGCGTGGTGCAGGTCGATGCGTGCGCCTGGGCGAAACCGCATAACAGTGCAATCACGAAACATATGCGCAGCAGGAACTTCACTTCACATCCACCCAGGCGGATGTCGTGCTGTCGCAAACAAACAGCAGATCACTCGACCCTGTACTGCCATCCGTCCTGATAAACAGCGATCCATTCGAATAGCTGGTACCGCATCCGCTCGGTGGACTTCCCGAACCCGCAAGAATCTGCGTGACCCCGAGCGTGATCGTAGGCATCCCCGCGCCAGCCACCGAAATATGCGGATTGGAGCCGTTCGAGGCCGGAGGCGTTCCGCCGCTCGCCGCTCCACCGAAGTCGTTGAGAAAGAATCCCGGCCCGGTGCCGCTCGCCATCAACCCCTGGCTTGGCCCACCCGCCGTGCGATAAATCTGGTAGGTATTCACCCCGGCTGTCCACGGGCATTGCACCCGATAACCCACGGGGTAAGTCCAGCTGGACGCTCCATTGGTAATCGTCGCCGTGGTCCCGTTTATCAGGTTGCCATCGAAGTCCGTGCCCGCGCACACGTAGCTGACGGTGCTCGATCCCGGCGTCGCACTGGCAAGAATGGAGGGCGCGGCAATTGTCGGCGTGGCGATTACATTCAGCGAGCCGGCATGTCCGCCGCCCAGGGTAAGCGGCCGGTACGCCGTGTTGGGTCCGGTAATCTGCAGCAGGCTGCCCGTGTCGTAGAGTGCCGGCGCATTGGGTGTGGTGCCCACCAACAGGGAACCTTGAAACTGGTTTTGTGCTCCCGTATTCAGCTGGTGGATGCCCCCCGCGCTGTCCACCCATGTGGCATTGTTGCCGCTATTGATATCCAGCACGGCTGCCCCGCCGTAGTTATAAGGCGTTGGGTTGTTCACACCCAGAATCGGAGCTTCCGCTCCTCCATAGGCGATCACCTCCGACGGCGCCTGCTGCACCGAGCCCAGCACCAGGTTGATCGACACCGCTGCGGCGCCGCTGGTGTGAGCGGCCGCGGTCGTTAGGTAAGCGCCCCGCGTCAGCCCCGTCAGACTGCTCCCGCTGATCCCCGTATAGCATTGGTACTCCCCATCCACGAAGAAGCAGCCTGCGGAAGAGAGGCCGGCAATCGAAGCGACGGGCACGCTGGTATCGCTCGCGCCCTCATTGCCGGTAATCGTAGTAACCCAGCCTTTGGTCGGGCATGTGTAACCGCCGTTGATGCCGGTCACCGGCGACTGCGCGCAGCCGGTCGCAGTGCCTCCCGTGGAACCGCCAGGCAGGTTCAAGTTGGTAGTATTGATCGTCTGCGCATTCAGTTGCTCGGCCACCGGCGCGAAGGCGAAATACCCAATCTGCACCTGGTCGGCGGTCGTCGCGCCGAAGAACTGCACCCCGAGATAGCAGGTCGAGCTGCCTGTCACCGGCGTAAGGTCAACCGAGGTCGTGAACACCCCCGCGGCGGTCGTCGGCCACGCGTTTGTCAGCGGCACGCTGAATGCCTGCAGAAAGCTTCCGCAGTTCGAGTACAGCTTGATCGTCTCCGCGTTCGAGGCATTCGCCGCATCCTTGGCCGAAATGTAAAGTGTGTACTTGCCCGGAACCAGCCGCTGCCCGGGCCCAACCGCAATCCCGGCCTGGTTAAAGTCAGAGGTGTTGCAGTAGGTCGAGCTGGTGTTATTGCCCAGGTTGCAGGCCGTGTACGCGTTGCTGATCGGGGAAGTTGCGTCATAGGTCCAGCCCACCGACATAGCGGTCGACTCGAAGGCGAAGTTCGCGTTGAACTCCTCCGGAGCAATGAACCCGCCTTCCATGCTGGTGTAGGGCTGCGTCAGGTTACCGGTGAAGAAAGTATCGGCCGTCTGCGAACGAATGGGCTCCCGGCTGTTGCCCACCTGCAGGGCGCCGAATGGTCCGGTGGGAGTTGAGAACGATTGCGAAGTGGTCCCCGAGAACTTACTGCCCCAACCGTAGTTGATCAGCGAGCCAACGCTATACGCATTGCTTCTTGGTTCCTGGCCCAGGTCGGTAACAAAGTCTGACGTGTTCTGGCTGCCAAAGTTGATAACCGGAGCCACCGGACCATTGTTGAAGTTCCCTCCAAACCAATGTTGTTGCGCGCCACCGATGTAGACCTCGCCCCCGCCGCCCATGTGCTGATCTTCAATTTCGGAGTTCAGCGTGTCCCACTCCCAGATCGGCATCTGCACGTCGTGCGCACCGCCCTCGTTTTCGCAATACAGGTTCTTGAAGTGATCGAGCGACATCACGTCGCCGTAACCGCCGGTCTGATCGTTGTAGAGCGCCGTGAAGTAGTAGCAGGTGTCGGCGCCCAGCGTGCCTCCCGAGGTCGTGCCCTCCGACGAGTACACATTGAAGTTTGAGAAAGTGTTCTGGTTACCCAGCGGGATATTCACCGGGTTCGCCGCGTAGATAGTGACACCGTCCCAGTGGGTGCCGTCGGCCGTGGGCTGCACCGAGAAGTAGGTTCCGTTTTCAATCGAAGGCGCGCCGATCGCGATGCCGTAAAAGAGATACAGCGTGTAAAGGTTCGAGAACACGCTGGCATACGACGGCGACACCATGTAAATCATGGCGTTGTGATTCACCTCTTGCCACGCGGCCCCGTTGATGTCGTTCGGCCACGCATAGAAAGACAGGTTCTCGATCTTCGCGTTGGCACTCCAGGAACCGCTCCCTCCGGAACTGCTGCTAACCCCGGTCACCACCGGGAAAGCGAAGGCTGCGTTGCCTACGTTCCAGCCGGGGAAGAAGCCTGCCGTACCGCTGGGCGTCGTATCGCCTGCGTTCAGCGTGGGGGTCACCGGCCAGGGATATCCCGGCTTGAAATTGTTCAACGGCACAACGGTCGCGCCTGTCGAATGCGCAGCGCGCGTCGTGCCGTTCTGCGCGCATTGGATGTTGTAGAGCGTGTTCGCCGGCGTCGTGTTGCCGCCATTCGACCGGCTGAAGTAAGTAAACTGCTCGCCATCGATCTGGATCAGACCGAACGGAGCAACGTTCGCTTCATACCCGGGCACCGGGGTAATGGAGTTAGAAAGCGTGATCGACGAAGGGCAGGAGCCGGAGCCGATCGGCGTAGCGAGATTCTGCGCAGAGCTCCCCGCGAACCACTCCGCCTGTGCATTCGTTGATCCGGTCGGCAGAGCGGAAGACAGTGTCCTCGCAGTCGTTCCCCCTGGGCAACCCCCTGCGTTCGAGCTAACGGTGGCCGTGAAGAGTGACGCCAGGTAAGGAAACACCACCGTCTGGCTCACCGCCGGCGCCGTCTCGGTCGACGGCACGCACATCACCGCGCTCGCCGCGGTGATGCTGGCGACGCCGTTAAAGGCGCCGCTATGGTTCGCACCAGGACCCTGGAACCATCCTGGCGCAACCGGGTTGCTGGTCACGCCTGAGCGCGTCGCAATCGGGCGATACAGGGCCGCGTGCGCGGTCGTGCCCGAATCGTTGATCGTCTGCCACGGCTGCGTGGCATCGATACGTCCATCGACCAGGAAGGTGAGGTCGTGGATATGCGCCGCGCCCTGCGACGTGCCCGGCCCCTGGCTGGGATCGGGCCCTTGAAAAATATCCTCTCCGGGGAAGCCGGCAATTTGCGAATTCATCCCCAGCCCGATCGGGCTCTGGCCTTTCAGCACTTGGGTGTGGGTGAGACACATCCCGACAGGGAAGACAAGGGTCCCGCCCGGGCCAACCACGCTCATCGTGTGCGCGATCGACGCCGTATCGTCGTGGCCCAGGTCCATCTCATGCTGTATCGCCTGGGTGAACGGGGCCGGGGTGGTCAGCACGCCATGCAGCGAATCGGTAATCGAAACGATGGTTGACTCGAATTGAGTGACCGTGGCGCCAACAGTGCCTACGGCCACAATCGAGCGGCCTACATCGGCTGCAGTGAGCGTTCCGCCGCCAATCGAAAACGTTGTGCTTCCTTGTGTCAGATAGCCATACACTTCCCGCGTATCGCACACCGCGCCATCTTCGGTGACGCTGCGCGCCGTCGCCGGCACGTCCGCGCGATTATCCTGCACGCGATAATTGCCCGGGTTGGTGAACGGCGTTCGTCCCACACCCGGCTGCAGAATCACCGTGCCGTTGCTGGCCGCCGCGGCGTTGATGGCTGCCTGTGGGTTGTAGACGGTGGGCCCGGTAGCCACAAAATCGAATAGGTCCTGGGCCGCCGTATTGGTTGCGTTGTTGGCCACCAGGTCGTTGACTTCGGTGTTCAAACCGGTGCCCAAGCCGCCATTCCCGACCCTCACGTACTGCGTGCCGTTCCACGCATACCACACGGTGGGCACCTGCGTTATGTCCATCAGTCCCAGTTGGTAGTTGCCCTTTGCGGCCGCGATAATCGCGGCCACATTCGTGGCGCCCCCCACCTGGTTATAAAACGCGTTGTCGAGGATGACCGTATTCGGTTGCGGGTTGGTGAGGTTTTGACTGAGCGCTTCTTGCAGGCCGCCGGTTGCCGAGGTAAGCGAAAATGGCAGTTGGTGACTATTGACCGGAGCGATGCTGACTGCGCAGGTAACATTGCTATTCACCACCGAGGTAGGCACCACGGTCTCGGTCAGAGAAGGATTGCTATCGACTATCAACAGAGGCGTACCCACGGTAAAGGCGAAGAAGAAGCTGGCGCCCCCCTGCACTCGGCACGAATCCGGCGCGAACGCGCCAAAAGTATTGGCTGCATAGCCGGGAACCTGCCACCGTCCATACTCCGAAGCGATGATCTGGCCCTCGATGTTCTGCGCCCGGGCGCTGGCACAGCAGAACAAAATCAAGGCAACCCCAAAAAGTTTTTTCATAAGTAATCGGCGCCCTTGTCATCCCGACCGAAGAGAGGGCCTTGCTCTCCCTCAAACAAGCGCCGGGTGCCCCATATCTCGCTCGTTTTTCGCGAGATGTGGGATACCACTACGGTTAGTTGCGAAGATCTCGGTGGTCAGGAGAGATGCAAGGGCTTGGCCGGTGAATCGCAAGCCTGGTTCCCTGGACGGGTGCCCCACGTTCGCCCTAGCGTACGTGGGCCGAAAACGACGGGCGAAGCCCATCAAAACGATCTCGTGCATCAAGGATGCATAGCAATACAATCAATCTCAGAAACCGTGGAAACCGCCGCGCCGGCATTCGTGCCGTTTTGCAGCGTCACGGTAATCCCGGTAGTCGTCTTCCCCGTCACATACAGCGTCACGTTAGGCGAGCTCCCGCCGGAGGGCGTACCCGGAGTGCATGTCACGCTATAAGCGGTATTCGCAAACGCCGTGGTCCAGCTAATGCTATTGCTGCACGTCGCATACGCCGAATTGCTCGTACTACAAATCCCCGAGTTCAACACGTACCCTTGAATCACCGGGATTACGGCGCCGTTCGTGGCCGCGGTCACCCGGCCATACCCATCCACGCTTAGATTCGTGTTCGTA
>Ga0182015_10001154_pt1 | contig 36020 bp, 31 predicted proteins | sample 712P3MmetaG_FD_120478 | JGI IMG/M metagenome (GOLD analysis project Ga0182015, IMG submission 120478) | Permafrost microbial communities from Stordalen Mire, Sweden - 712P3M metaG | ecosystem: Environmental > Terrestrial > Soil > Wetlands > Permafrost | place: Sweden: Stordalen | collected...
CACCCGGGCGACCTCGTCGGCAAGCTCCCTGTCCGTATATACGGGGGCGTAGTCCTGGATGTCGGCGGCCGCGCCCGCCAGGTCCTCCGCGCCGACCATGCGCGCGAGCGACAGCACCCGGTGGGCGGACGAGGCGGCGGCGGCCCTCGATCCGGAGCGATGGGCCTCGCTCAGCCCCCTGACGGCCTCGTCGAGCGAATCGGCGTACTTTGCCAGCTCGCGGGCCAGACTCGCCGGCGACCCGTCGGTCAGGTGGATGATCAGGTCCAGCTTCACGCCGCGAACCTCGGGGACCGGGAAGGGGGCGCCGGCCGGCCCCTCCGGGAGCGCTTCGCCCCCGTATCTGGCGAGGACGTCGTGAAGCTTCTCTGGGGTTATCGGCTTTGTGATGAAGGCGTCCATGCCGGCGGCCAAGCAGGTGCTGCGGTCCTCCTGCGTCGACAGGGCCGTCGTCGCGATGATGAGGGTGCGCCCGGCCGGTACCTCCGTGGCGCGGAACCGGCGGGTCACCTCGATCCCATTCACGCGCGGAAGGTCGCAGTCGATAAAAACGGCCTCGTAGGCGCTCGAGGCAAGGCGCGCCAGCGCCTCGTCCCCGTCCAGCGCGAACTCGACGTCGAACCCGAGCTTGCCGAGCATGCGCCCGAGGACGCGCGCGTTGTAGTCAATGTCCTCGACGACGAGCGCCTTTGCGCCGCGGGCGTCGATGCTTCGCGACGCCGGGGCCGCCGCCCCGGCCTCCAGCGGAAGCCGGAGGTAGAAAGTCGAGCCGCCGTCGGGCGCCGCGGAGAACCCCACGGTGCCCCCCATCCTCTCCGCGAGCGCGCGGCTGACGGCCAGCCCGAGCCCCGTGCCGGGGATGGCCGAGTTGCGGGCGGACTTGAGGCGGGAGAAGCGGATGAAGAGGTTCCCCTGGTCCTCGGCGGAAATCCCGACCCCGTCGTCCGTGACCGTAAGGACGACGTGCCCCTCGTCGGAGCGCGCCGACAGGTTTATCGCCTTTCCGCCAAACTTGAGCGAATTGACCGCGAAATTGACGATCACCTGCTGGATGCGGGCCGCGTCCCCCAGGATCAGGTCCGGGAGGGTCGGGTCGACCGTGGTGGCCATCCGGGCGCCCGCGGCCCTCGGCTCGAGCATCTTCACCACGTTCTCCAGCACCTCGCCCGGGCTAAACGGGGAAAGCGTGACCTTGTAGGCACCGGCCTCGATCGCCGCGAAATCGAGGACATCCTCGACCAGCGAAGCGAGGAACGAGGCGCAGGTGCGCAGGGTGGTGACAAGCTTCTGCTGCTCGGGCCCCAGCGGGGTCTCCGAAAGCTCGAGCGCCGATGCGAGGATGCCCCCCATGGGATTGCGGATCTCATGGCTCATGCTGGCGACGAACTCCGTCTTCGCGGCATTCGCCTTCTGAAGCTCCTGGGTCCGGCGGCGAACGGTCGCCTCGAGCGCGATGGCCCGGCGCTTGAGGGAACGCGTCCGGAACCGGAGGAGGACGAGGATGCCCGCCGCCGCGGCCACGACCGCCGCCGTGCGCGCCGTCGTCGTCCGCCACCAGGGCGGTGCTATGTCGAAATGGAGCGAGGCTGCTTCACCCAACTCCCCGGAGTCCGTGACCAGCCGGACCCTGAAGTCATAGCTCCCCTCGCGCAGGCCCGAGATATCGCGCTCAGACGAGTCGGTCGCCGGTGTCCAGACGCCCTCGGCCCCGCCCAGCATGGTCTGGAACCGCTCCGAGTCCCGCATGCCGTAGTCGAGCGAGCTGTACTCGATATGGAGGCCCCGGGTCGAATACGGCAGGACGCCGGAAATTGCCGCGTCGGCCCCGCGTCCCTCCTCGCGGACCCAGGCTCGGATCACCGGCCTTCGGGGGGGCGGCCGCGGCTCGAGCGCCGACGGGTATGCGCGCAGGAGTGATTCCGTTCCGGAGATCCAGAGGTTTTCGCCGCCGGCCAACCACATCACGCGAAGCCCGAGGAGGGAGCCTATGCCGTAGAGGCCCTCCAGCGACTGTGGGGTCCAGGCGGCCCCGCTCGCGGTGACGGAGATTTTCCCGATCCTCGGCGAGTGCCCCCCAACGTCCGGATCCAGCGCCGCCCACACGGCGCCCATGCTGTCCGGGTTTGAGATCGCCACCGGGTTTCCCTCGGGAAACCCGGCTATCGGCTGAAACTGGTCCGATCTGGGATCGAGGAAATATCCAGCGCCCTTGGCGAGGGCCACGACGGTCCCGCCCGCCCGTGTCACGAACGAGGGGCCGGCTGAGGAAAGCGGCCCGAAACGGGGGCCGGCCGGCGAGGACCGCGTCGTGAGGGGCCCCGCGACGAAGACCCCCCTTGACGCCGTGGCGATCCACAGCCGCCCCGACGGCTCCTCGACGACCGAGTCGCCATAGTCCGGAAGCGAGTCCGCGACGACCGTTGACGCCCCCGTGGCGGGATCGACCAGGAGTACGCGGTCGAAGAGCGAGGCCAGTATCCAGCCGGGATGGGAGGCTGACGGGACGGTCCGGAAGACGATGCTGTCCTGCCGGATCACCGGCCTCATTGCACCGTGCGACCAGAGCCCGAGCCCGTGAAAGTGCCCGATCGCCAGCCCCTGCGGCACGGCGAGCAGGCTGAAGAACCTGCTGCTCGTGATGCCGAGCGGCGTGAACGTTCCCGCGCCGCCGGACCTCGGGTCGGCGGCGAGCCGGAAGATGTCGCCGTGCGACACGGCGAACAGGGTGCCGGCGGACTCGGCCATCGCGTCGCAGCCCCCGGGCGGATATCCGAGGTGTTCGCCGTAGACCGCGGTGCCGGAGCCGACCGCGAGCCTCATGATGTGGGAAGGCCCCATGCCCCAGAGCGCGCCGTCGCGGTCGACGAAGAGCGAATAGAGCTGGTTGGCCGGGAGGCCGGACCCGAGGTTGAAGACGCGCTCGACTTCGCCTGACAGGCCGACGAGGGCGATGCCCCCCCGGAGTGTCCCGATGGCCAAGGTGCCGTCCCCCAGGCGGGCGACGGATGTCGGGACATTCGCCCGGACGAACGTGGAGGCCTCGGAATCGACGGGGATGCAGGCTCCGCCGTGGAGCCTCTTGAACCCCTGGGACGTCAAGAGGAGCCAGTCGTCGCCCGAGTCGTCGAGCCAGCGCACTTCCGCGCTCCCTATCACCGAGGCGGGGACCACGATCGTCGGGCCGCCGGCGCCCACCTTCAGCAGGCCGAGCGGGGGATAGTGGACGTAGACCCCCTTCGCGGTCCGTGTCGACCAGAGCAGGTGCATCCCGGGATAGTCCCAGAACGAGATCCTCCTCCCGTCCCAGCGCAGTATCCTCTCGCGCGCTACGAAGATGGCGCTGTCGTCGCCCTGGGCGTACACACGCCAGACGTCCCCGAGGTCCGCGGCGGCGGCCGGGACCTGGGACATGAGCGAGTGGTATTCAAGCCGGCCCTGCGCGCCGTGCTCAAACCAGCCTATCTGGTTCACGCCGGCGGCCCAGATCCTGCCCTTCGGCCCGATGTCCAGGCCCCTGACAAGGTAGGTGGGATCCATCCTCTGGGGACGCCAGCGGTCCCCGTCGAACGAGATGACCGTGTCGCAGCCGAAGTACATGGTCCCCGCCTGGTCCTGCACCGCGGACCACGCCATCGTGGCCACCCCCGTGTCGCGCGCGGTGAACACGCGCATCGGCGGCACGCCCGCCGTCCCTAGCTTCCATCCGGCGTCGGCTTCAGCCCATGCGGCGGCATCCCCGGAGCCAATCCAGAGGACAACGCAACCCAGGGTGGAGCGGACCAGGGACAAGGGGGCGAAAGCGACCCCTGTGATGAAAGGGGTTTTTCCCCCGCCGTCATGGAGTATTCGTACGCAAAAACAAGTACCGCACTCCAGCCGGTCAGGGCTTGACGATGGCGAAGGGGCGATCCGCGGTGAATATGTGGCCGCCGGGATCGGTGGCACGGACATGGAGCGTGTGGCCGCCAACCGGGAGGTCCGCCGGCAGCAGGCCGCGCCAGAGATGGTAGCAAATCACCGGGTCGGGGAGCCTGGGATTCAAGGAGGGGCGTGCCGACGAGTCCTGCGCGAGAAAATCAGCGGCGTATCCCGGATCCCACCCCAGCACGCGACGGACCGCGTTCCACGCCCGGTCGTCGACGCGGGCCTCGACCGACCAGCCGTCATGGCCGTTGAACACATTCGCATAGAAGGAGACGTATCCTTGCCGCGGGGCGACGACGTCCGGGGCATGGACCGAAATCTGGTCGTCGGCCGGCAGGCGCGCGGGGACATAGTCGAGCGAGACCCGGTCGCCCTCGAACCCAAGGATGGCGTATCCAGGCGGCGTCCCGTCCCACATCGTGGAGACCGGGATTCCATCCGTGTCCGAAGGCCCGCCCCAGAAGCCGCCGCAAGCGGCCGCGACATTGTACTCGTGGAGGGGCTTCTCGCCCGTCCAGCCGTCGTCGGGCCCGTGCATGACATGGCGCTGGTAGTGCGTATGCCCGGAAAGGATGAGGAGGCGCTGGCGCCCCTTCAGCAGGTCGAAGAGCCTCAGCCGGTCCGGCGTCCTGAAGGCCTCCACACCCGAGGGGTCCGGGGAAAATAGCGGAATGTGCATCATGAGGACGACCCATTCGTCGACTGGCGTCACCCGCAGGAGGTTCGAGAGGAACTGGAACTGGCCGGGGAGAAGGCCGCCTACAAATCGGGGGCCGCCGAGGGGCCTCACGTCGTCCAGGGCCACGAAGAGCGCCGGCCCCGCGTGGAACGCATACGTCGACGGCCCGTAGACCGACTCGAAGGACGCGACTGCAGCGGCCTCGTTGGGCGTGCCGAGCGCGAGGTCGTGGTTCCCGGGCAGGCTGTACCAGGGGACGCCCACCTGGGCGAGGACGGCGTTCACGGCCCCGAAGAGGTCGGGGCGGTCATAGACGACGTCGCCCAGCGTAACCCCGAACGCGATGTCCGCGGGTTTGCCAAGCCTCCCGACCAGGCCCCGGGAAAGGTAGCCCACCTCGGTCGGCGACGAGGGCTGCGGGTCGGTCAGTATGAGCGCCCTCAGCGTGTCCGGCTCGTCGCTCCGGTGCATGGGGAACTCGGCATGCGGGCCGGCGGAGGGCAGGGAATGGAAGCGGGGCACGTTGTCCGCGGCCGCCTGCGTCCGCCAGCCCCGGGGCTTGATGACGAAGATCGTGGCGCCTGGCCAGTCGGGGATGCTGTAGCGGCCTCCCTCGTCGGTCCTGGTGACGTCGATCCCGTTCGACACCTGGACCGCGGCCAGTCCCGGCTCACCGGGTTCCTGGATCCCGTCGCCGTTCCTGTCGTCAAAGACGACCCCGGTTGCCGCGGTCGCCCGGGCTGCGGCCAGGGCGACCGCGGCCGCCGCAAGGCCGCTCCTCGCCAGGGCCGCGGCTGCTTTCATCAGATTGCGACCGGGTGCGGGACGTAGGGCTCCTCGAGCGCCTTCATCTCGTCGGCGCTCAGGTTGAGCGCCAGCGCCGCCACCGCGTCGTCAATCTGACCCATCTTGGATGCGCCCACGATCGGCGCGACGACGCCGGGCCTCTGGCAGACCCAGGCGAGCGCGACCTGCGCGGCCGGGACGCCCCGGGCGGCCGCCACCTTCTGGACGGCTGCGTGGACCGCCGCGTCGGGAGGGGACAGCTCGGCGCCGTAGAGGTGCTTGGCGTAGGCGTCGGTGCGGGCGCGTTCGGTCGACGCCTTGAGGCTCCGCGCAAGGACGCCGCGGGCAAGAGGGCTCCATGGGATGACGCCGACCGACCGGTCAGCGCAGAGGGGAAACATCTCCCGCTCCTCCTCCCGGTAGAGCAGGTTGTAGTGGTTCTGCATCGTGACGAACGGCGTCCATCCCCTCGCGTCGGCCGCGTTCATCATCTTTGCGAACTGCCATGCGGCCATCGACGAGGCGCCGAGGTGCAGGACCTTTCCCGCGCGGACGAGGTCGTTCAGCGCCTCCATCGTCTCGTCGATGGGAGTCTGGGGGTCGAAGCGGTGGATCTGGTACAGGTCGACGTAGTCCGTGCCGAGGCGCCTCAGGCTGTCCTCGAGGGCGTGCCGGATGTGCTTGCGGGAGAGGCCGCGCTGGTTCGGGTCGTCGCCCATCGCGTTGAAGACCTTGGTCGCGATTACGACGCGGTCGCGCCCCGGCCCGAAGTCCCTCAGGGCCCGCCCCAGGATCTCCTCGCTCGCCCCGACCGAGTACATGTCCGCCGTGTCGAAGAAGTTCACCCCGACCTCGAGCGCCTTGCGGATGAACGGCCGGCTCTCCTCCTCCTCCAGCACCCATTCCCTCCATTTCTTGGACCCGTAGGTCATCGTTCCGAGGCAGAGGCGCGACACCTTGAGGCCGGTGTTGCCGAGGTTGACGTAGTTCATGGCTTGGAGGGCGGCCTATCCCTTGGGCGGGGACCCGTGGTGGGCCGCATGGGCGGCGTAGGATGCCGTGTCGGAAAGCATGGCTTCGATGGTGGCCGCGAGCGGCTCGATCCTCACGATCCCGGAGAACACGGCCTTGTCGCCGATCGCGTCCTCCAAAATGAAGGCCGGCCGCTGCGTGATCCGGTGGGACAAGAACTCCGCCGTGCTGGCGTCGACGCGGGCGCGGATGGCGGCGGTCTCGGCGCGGGCCCGCAGCTTCTTCGCGGGGATTCCTGACGCCCTCGAGGCCACGGCGACGGCCTCGGCCATCGCGCCGACCTTGCGGCCGTCGATCACAGCCGCGCGGGCGAGCGCGAGTCGGAGGGTGTCGTCCGAGAAGCCGAAGTCGCGGCCCGCCTCGGCGACCAGGCTCGGGTTGCAGAAGCAGTCGCTCCGATTCTCGTACCAGCCTGAGTTGAGCATCACCGCGGAGCGCATGACGGTGCCTCCGCTCCTGCGGTAGAACCACTCGCACTGCCCCTTGGAGACCGGGAAATCCTCCTGGCGCATGAGGGCGAGCCGCCATTCAAACTCAACCCGGCCGGCGTACCGGGACTTTAGCTCGGCCCACATGGGCTCCGCCCAGTGGCACCAGGAGGACAGGATTTCGAGATAATAGGTGACCTTCACGGTAAAAAGAGGAGCGCGGGCCGGGTCCCGCGTCAAGGGGACTGACTGAAACCGGCCCGGAATCGAAACACGGCATTGAAATCGCGCCCCGGGACTGCTTTTGTGCGCCCATATGAAGGTACTCGGAATCGACATCGGCGGGTCAGCAATCAAGGGCGCGCCGGTCGACACCGAGACTGGGCGCCTCCTCGGCGAGCGCTTCAAGATCGAGACGCCGCTCCTCCTCTCGCCGCCGGAGATGGCCGACGCCGCGGGGATGATCGCCGCGCATTTCCGCTGGAGGGGGCCGGTCGGGATAGGGTTTCCCGGCGTCGTCCACGAGGGCACGATCCTGACGTCCGCGAACCTCGACAAGAAGTTCATCGGCTGCGACGGGATCAAGCTCTTCAGCAAGGAGATCGGGCTGCCCGTTGCGCTGATCAATGACGCGGCCGCCGCCGGCCTCGCGGAGATGCGCTTCGGCACGGGGCGCGACTTCGACGGCAAGGCCCTCATGCTGACGCTGGGGACGGGCGTGGGATCCGTCCTCTTCTTCCGGGGATCCCTCTTCCCCTGCGAGCTCGGCCACATCCAGATGGACGGCCGCGACGCCGAGAAGCGCGTGGCGGCCTCGGTGAAGAACCGCAAGGACCTCTCGTGGAAGGAGTGGGGGACCCGGCTCGGCCGCTACATCGGGATGCTGGAGGACATCCTCTGGCCCGAGCTCATCATCATCGGCGGCGGGGTGAGCGCCAAGCACGAGAAGTTCTTCAAGTACGTGAAGCCGCGCGCCCGGATGGTGCCCTCGGAGTTCTTCAACGAGGCGGGGATCGTGGGCGCCGCCGTCTGGGCGGAGCGCGAGCGGCGCGGCTGAGCTCCGGCCGCGGATAACTGTTAGGCGCGGCGTCCTGAATCTGGACGCGCTTCGGCGGCGGCACGGCGCGTTTTTCCGTCGATTCGTCGCAAAACGGATGGTATCGGCTTGATCCGGCTGATCGACCGGCGGCATGAACCAACCCGGATCCATGAAGAATCGATGGCTGAGGATTGCCGCCACGGCCGCGGGGTGGGCCTTCCTTGGGCTCGTGCTCTCGCTGGAGGTGTACTTCAACGAGAAGGCCGAGATGAGCTGGTCGGACTTCGTCGGGGTGGCGATCCCGCAGTTCGGCCGGGCGGCGATGTGGGCCTGCCTGGCGCCGTTCATCCTCTTGCTTCGGGCCCGCATGCCGCTCAGCTCGGGCCACTGGGTCGGGGGCATCCTCTTCCACATCTCCTTCAGCTTCCTCGTGATGGCCACGTTCTACCTCGGGCGGATCGAAGCTTACATAATATTCTTCGGGCCGCTGCCGTCCGGCGGTTTCTGGAGGGCGGCCATGCTCGGCTTCTACGGCCACAACATGGTCGACATGGCCTACTACTGGGCGGTGATCGCCTTCGGGTATGGCGGTGAGCTCCAGCGCAGGTTCCGGAACGAAGAGATCCGCGCAGCGCAGCTCGAGAGCCGGCTGATCGAGGCCGAGCTCAAGGCGCTCCGCGAGCAGCTGAAGCCCCACTTCCTCTTCAACACCCTCAACACGGTCTCGGTCATGGTCCGCGACGGCAGGAATGAAATGGCTGTAACTTTGCTTGCACGGCTGGGTTCTCTACTGCGGATGTCCCTTGACGGGAACCACAGGAACGAGACGACCCTACGTGTTGAAATGGACTTTCTGGAGCGCTACATCGAAATACAGAAGGCGAGGTTTCCCGACCGGCTCACCGTCGCCGTCGCGGTCGAGGAGGGCGCGCTCAGCGTGCCCGTGCCGTGGCTGCTCCTGCAGCCCATCGTCGAGAACGCGATCCTCCACGGCGTCGCCCCGAAGTCCGGACCCGGGCGGGTCGAAATCACCGGGCGGGTGGAGGGCCGGTCGCTGCACCTCGAGGTGCTTGACGACGGCCCCGGTCTTCCCGAGAACCGGAGGGTAGTCGAGGGAACTGGACTCGCGAACACCCGCGAGCGCCTCGCCAAGATTTACGGCGACCAGAGCCGGATGACTGTCAGGACCCGGTCGACGGGCGGCATCTCCGTCGAGATAATCCTTCCCTGCCCCCCATGATACCCCAACGAAAGCCCGCCCCGGACAGCCGCATCCGCACCCTGATAGCCGACGACGAGCCGATGGCGCGCCGCGGGGTCCGCATCCTCCTCGAGCGCGATAGTGGCGTCGAGATCGTCGGCGAGGCGAGCGGCGGGGTCGAGGCCGCCGACCTGATCCTTCGCCTGCGACCGGACCTCGTCTTCCTCGACGTCCAGATGATGGGATGCGACGGCTTCGAGACGCTGAAACGCGTCGGGCCGGACGCCGTCCCCGTGGTCGTGTTCGTCACGGCCTACGACGAGTACGCCCTGCGGGCGTTCGAGTTCAACGCGGTCGACTATCTGCTGAAGCCCTATGACGACGTCCGCTTCGCCGCCGCTCTCGACCGAGCTCGCGACCTGGTCCTTCGCAAGCGCAATGACGCCGTCGACCACAGGCTGACGCGCCTCATGGAGCACATCGAGGGCGAGGGGAGGGACCGAATCCTCCTCAAGTCATCAGGCGAGATCATCTTCCTGAAGACCGGCGAGATCGACTGGATCGAGGCCGAAGGCGACTACGTGAAGTTCCACGTGGCGGGGCGCACCCACCTCATGCGGGGCACGATGGCGGCCCTCGAGGAGCGGCTGGACCCGACTCGGTTCATCCGCATCCACCGCTCGACGATCGTCAATGCCGATCGCCTGAGGAAGCTTAGTCCGTCGTTCGAGGGCGAATACGCCGTCGTGCTGAACGACGGAACGAAGCTCCGGCTGAGCCGCGGCTACCACGACCGCATCAAGGCCCTGCTCGGCAGGGTGGAGTAGCGGCCCGGCGCGGCTTGGCGGCGGTTCGACGCAGAGTCAGGCCCGTCCGACGCTTTTTCGAATCCGCCGGGGGCCGGCGCGGGTTTACAGGGGCGTGCGAACCCTGTGTCTCCTCCTCCTCGTCGCAGCCGCCGCGGCTTCCCCCGCTTGGGGCGAGCCGGCGCCTGCCGCGCTGTCCGACGCGCTCGCCGCCCGGGCCATGCTCGGGACGGACGTCTGGGCGCGGGTCGTGCGGATCGAGAACGCCCGGCCGAGGGGCGCATGGCGCCGGGGGGTGTATCCAAAGACTGTCTACGGCCTTGTCTTCGAGCTCTCGGGGATCCTCTGGTTCTACACCGACACCGACGGGACGCAGAGCCTCTCCCTGACGACCGGGACGCTCGGGAGGGACAGGGCGGACCCCGGGCGGCTTTTCCTGGCCCTGGACCCCGGCTTCCGGGCATGGGGCTGGCTGGACGATGCGCCGCCCTCCCGGGCCCCCTCCCGGGGAAGGCCCCCCAACGCCTGCTTCGTGGAGAGCGTGGAGGCCCTCAAGCGGCGGATCTCCGCCGGCGGCGACGCGCGCTCGCCGCAGCTCCTATCCTACTACGTGGACACCTCCGCCGGAAGGCTGGGGCACACCGTCCTCCTTTTCGGGACGGCAGTCGGGCTGTCGGCGATCGACGCGGAGTCCTCGGACAGGCCGGTCAGCCTCCCGGCGGACCTGGGCGCCGACCTGCGCACCGTGGCGGCCTACCTGAGGGGCGGCCCTGTATCGGCCGCCCGCGCCATTCCCATCCTCTGCGCCCGACAGCCCGTTGCCGGCCAGTGGGCCTTCCTGGCGGACCCGCCCGCGCCGGCGGGGTGAAACCGGGGTCCCGTCCATCCTCCGAGGAATCCACTCATCAAAGTTTAGTGTAACTTTTCGGCCGGGGAGGGTGTTGTGAGGGCATGCTCAGCCCAGGCCAGCCCGCATGCCCGCGCTCCGAACCCGTTGAAAAGGCGGTTGGGCGCGCAATGGCGGCATTTGGGCGCAAATTTGTTCACATTCTCCAAGACGCCGGTTTCGTCTCCCCTTGCTCGTTGTTAGTTGTGTTAGCGTGGGGGGGCCGGTCACGGCCCCTCCACGCTGTTTTTTTTGGGGCTGCCGGGCTGGGCGTGGCTTGAACATTTGACCCCCAACCCATTACCCGTGAATGCTCCGTCCATGACCGCCTCCCTTTCGCCAGGAACCGCCGCGCCCGCCGTGGCCAAGCCGCGCAGGAAATCCAAGTTCAAGTGGTACCTGATCGGCGCCGTCGTCCTCCTCGCGCTGCTCATCGCGGCGGCCGTCGCGAAGAAGCGCGGCGCCAGCGCCGGCACAGCCGTCACCACCGAAAAGGCCGTGTCCCAGACCATCGTCCAGATCGTGACCGCCACCGGCAAGGTCCAGCCCGAGGTTGAGGTCAAGATCACGCCCGAGGTGTTCGGGGAGATCACGTCCCTCCCGTACCGCGAGGGCGCCCCGGTGAAGAAGGGCGCGGTCATCGTGACGATCAAGCCCGACTTCTACCAGGCCCAGGTCGACCAGCAGGTGGCGGCCGTCGCCGCCGCCCGCTCGTTCGCCGTCAACAGCCAGGCGCAGCTCGTCAAGGCCGAGGCCGACCTCAAGAAGTACCAGGATCTCTACGACCGCAAGCTCGTGTCCGACTTCGACTACGTGACCTACAAGACCGCCTACGACCAGGCCAAGGCAAACCGGGAGTCCGCGCTGGCGCAGGTCGACGAGTCCGAGGGGCTGCTGAAGCAGGCCAAGGACTCGCTTTCCAAGACGTCGATCTACTCGCCCATGGACGGCACGGTGAGCTCGCGGTCCTCCGAGGTGGGCGAGCGCGTGCAGTCGTCCTCCGAGTTCGCGGGGACCGAGATCATGCGGGTCGCGGACCTGAGCGCCATGGAGGTGCGCGTCAACGTCAACGAGAACGACATCGTCAACGTCAAGGTGGGCGACCCGGTCAAGATCAGCATCGACGCCTATCCCGACCGCAAGTTCAACGGCGTGGTCCGCGAGCTCGCCGCGTCCGCCGCCAACGCGGGCGGCACCGCCAGCGGCGCCTCGGCGGCCTCGGGGACGGTCTCCGACGAGGTCACCAACTTCATCGTGAAGATCCGCGTCAAGGACAAGGACCTGGCGCTCAGGCCGGGAATGAGCGCCACCGCCGACATCGAGACGCAGAGCGTGAAGGACGCCGTTGCGGTTCCCATCCAGAGCGTCACGGTGCGGGATGCCACCGGCATGACCGCGGACCAGCTTGAGACCCAGAAGGCCAAGGAGGCCCATGACCGCTCCGGCAACGACCTGGATATCGCGACGGCCAAGGACGACGCCCAGCGCGACCGCGACAAGCTTCTCAGGGTCGTCTTTGTCAGGAATGGCGACAAGGTCCGTCTGCAGCGCGTCGAGACCGGCATAGCCGACAATTCCGTGATCGAGATCAAGTCCGGCCTGAAGGCGGGCGACGAGGTCGTCTCCGGCAGCTATGCCGCGATCAGCCGCACGCTGAAGGACGGCTCCGCCATAAGGATCGAGAAGCCGAAGCCGCCGGCCGACGAGGCAAAGTGAGTGCGGGCTGACCCCATGACCCCAGCGGCACCCCTAGAAGCCCGCCAGGTCCGCCCGGTCGGGCCGCTTGTCATCGCGATCGAGGACGTGGCGAAGCTCTACCAGATGGGCGAGGAGACGATCCACGCCCTGAGGGGGGTGTCGCTCAACATCCATCGCAACGAATACCTCGCCATCATGGGGCCGTCCGGGTCGGGCAAGTCGACCCAGATGAACATGCTGGGCTGCCTGGACACGCCCACGTCCGGCAGGTACGAGTTCAACGGCCAGGACGTCGCCGGGATGGCGGACGACGAGCTCGCCGACATCAGGAACCGGGAGATCGGCTTCGTGTTCCAGACCTTCAACCTCCTGGCGAGGTCCGACGCCCTGCGCAACGTGGAGCTGCCGCTTATCTACGCCGGCATCGCGCCGCACCTGCGCCACGAGCGCGCGCGGCAGGTCCTGGAAAACGTGGGCCTGGGCAACCGGATCCACCACAAGCCGAACGAGCTGTCGGGGGGCCAGCGCCAGCGCGTGGCGATCGCCCGCGCGCTCGTCAACAGGCCCTCGATCATCCTGGCGGACGAGCCGACCGGGAACCTCGACTCGAAGACGGGAATCGAGATACTGGCGCTCTTCGAGGACCTCTACGAGCAGGGCAACACCCTGATCGTCGTGACCCATGAGGAATCCGTCGCCCGCAACGCCCGCCGGATCATCCGCCTCCACGACGGTCTTATCGCGAGCGACGGACCGGTGAACTGACCCGCCGACATGGGCCGCATCCTCTACGAGCTCACCGAGTCGATCCGGATCGCGATGGCGCAGATCCGGGCGAACAAGATGCGCTCGACCCTGACCGCGCTCGGCGTGGTCATCGGGATTGTCGCCGTCACCCTGATGGGCACGGCGATCCGCGGGATCGACATCGGGTTCAACAACAGCCTGGCGATGCTGGGCGAGGACGTGCTCCACGTTGAGAAGTGGCCCTGGATCACCGGCGAGGACTGGTGGAAGTACGTGAACCGGCCGGTCATCAAGCCGGAGGAGGCGACGAGGCTGAGCCGGATCATCGACGCCACCCCCAACTCCGAGCTCGAGCTCGCCGTCTATGTCCACGGCCGCGGCGGCTCGGTGAAGGCCGGGAACCTGAGCGTCAGCGGGGTCTACATCTTCGGCACGACCGGCGAGTACGGGCGCGTCCTCACGGCGGACTTCACCGACGGGCGCATGTTCAACGACGCGGAGAACGACTCGGCCCGGCAGGTCTGCGTCCTCGGGTACGATGTCGCCCAGGCGCTCTTCCCGGGGCGCTCCTCGATCGGGAATACCGTCATGGTGCAGGGCCAGCCGTTCACGGTCATCGGGTCGCTCACGAAGCAGGGGTCGTTCCTCGGACTGTTCAGCTTCGACAGCCAGATGATCATGCCGCTCAGCGCCTTCCGTAAGTACTTCGGCGTCCGCAGCGGCAACCCCGAGATACAGGTGAAGGTGAGGGACAAGACCCGGATGGCCCAGGCGAGTGACGAGCTGACAGGCGACATGCGCCGCGTCCGCGCGCAGCTGCCGGGCGAGCCCGACAACTTCACGATCAACACGTCGGACGCCTTCAAGGAGAAGCTCGACCCGATCAAGCGCGGCATCGCCCTCGCCGGGCTTTTCGTGACCGGCCTCTCGCTCTTCGTCGGCGCGATCGGCATCATGAACATCACCTTCGTCAGCGTGCGCGAGCGCACGAAGGAGATAGGGACGCGCAAGGCGCTGGGCGCCCGCAGGCGCACGATCCTGCTCCAGTTCCTCATCGAGGCCGTGTCGATCTGCGTCGTCGGCGGCACGATCGGGTTGGCCCTCACCTACGGCCTGTGCATGGCGGTCAAGGCGGCCATGCCGGCGTTCCCGCTGCAGTTCTCGGTCAGCCTGATCGTGGTGTCCATGGTCGTGTCGGTCGCCACCGGGGTCCTTTCCGGATTCATCCCGGCCATGGGCGCGTCGCGCCTGGATCCCGTCGTGGCGCTCCGGTATGAATGAGATACTGAAGATGGCCTTCGGGTCGCTCGGGGTGAACAAGCTCCGCTCGTTCCTGACGATGTCCGGCATCACGATCGGCGTGTTCTCGGTCATCGGGGTGATGACGGCCGTGTCCGCGCTGCGCGGGTCGATCGAGACCGGGCTCAGCTTCCTTGGCTCCAACATATTCCAGTTTGCCAAGTGGCCCATTGGGATCGTCGTCAGCGGTGCCGAGCAGCACAAGTACGAGTCGAGGCGCAAGTTCACGCTCCAGATGGCGCAGCGCTACAGGGACCTGATGGGCGGCTCGGTCGAGATCGTCTGCCTGAAGGCGTTCACCAACGGCAACCCGCCCGTCCAGGCGACCTACAACGGGCACAAGACCACCGCCGACATCACCTTCGGCGGCACCGACCAGAATTTCCTGGTGACCAACCAGTTCGCGATCGACACTGGGCGCAACTTCACGGCGGAGGACGTCGACCTGATCCGGCCGGTGGCGATCATCGGCCAGGAGCTCGTCAAGAGGCTCTACCCGTCGGAGACCCCGCTCGGCAAGCGCGTCAAGGCCAACGGCCGGACCTACACGGTCATCGGGACGTTCGCCACCAAGGGGACCGCGTTCGGCGAAAACGAGGACAACATCCTCATGATCCCGATCACGAGGTTCATGACGGATTTCGGGCAGGAGAAGTACAACGTCAACATCGCGACCCAGTCCCACTCCCAGATGGAGTACGGCGCGACCCTGGACAAGGGCATCGGCGCGATGCGGGTGGTCCGCGGCCTGCGCCCCGACCAGCAGAATGACTTCGAGACCTACTCGAACGACTCGCTCATCGCCGCCTTTGCGAAGATAGCCGACGTGGTGAGCGCCGGCGCCTTCATCATCAGCGCGATCGCCCTCCTCGCCGCGGGCGTCGGCATCATGAACATCATGCTGGTGAGCGTCACGGAGCGCACCCGCGAGATCGGCATCCGCAAGGCGGTCGGCGCGCGAAAGATCACGATCCTCACGCAGTTCCTGGTCGAGGCCGTGGTCCTCTCGGTGACGGGGGGGCTCGGGGGCATCCTCCTCGGCACGGTGGCAGGCAACGGGCTCGCGGTCATGCTCTCGGCGGCCATCGTGTTCCCCTGGGGCTGGGCGGCGGCGGGCGTCGTCGTCTGCTCGCTGATCGGGATCGTTTTCGGCATGTATCCCGCCTGGAAGGCGGCGTCGCTCGACCCGATCGACGCGCTGCGCTTCGAGTAGCCCTTAGCCCCGGCGGATCTCCGAGCCCGTGAACCGGATCTGGATCCGGAAGACCTTCTTTAGCCGGCACCTCACGGCGCCCGTCTTCAGGTCGACGAACTCCGGGATCTCGATCCGGTGGAGGTCGACCGCGGCGTGGTAGCCCCGCTCTGAAAATATGTCGATCAGCATGGCGAGCGCCATCGGGTCCTCGAGGGTCGTGTCCTCGGTGTTCACGAGCGCGGTCCCCGAGATGGCATGGCGCAGGACGATCGGCATGATCTTGCGCTCGACGAAGCCGGCGACGCAGCTGAAGAGCTCCTCGTGCTCCAGCTCGTAGGAATCGAGGCGGCGCACGAGCTCCTGCCGGGCATGGACGACGATCTCGCTCGCGACCGGTATGCCGCGCAGCCGGTCGACGGTCTTGGGATCCAGCTCGAGCGTGCTCTGGTACTCAAGCTCATGGAGGATGTTCCTCTCGACCTCCGCAATCGTGCCCTGAGCGTTGACGAAGTGATAGTGGAAGATCTCCTTCAGCTCCTGCAGCGCCTCCCAGGTCTGCTCCTTGAACACCCGGTAGCGCCGCTGCGCCAGGGTCTTGTCGAAGTCCGTGTTGCGCTCCTCATGGAGCTCCCCGATCCCCGTCCGGCGCACCTCCTTGTTGTGCGCCCGCACCTCGACCCCGCGCCTGAGCTGGCGGGCCACGCTCGTCGCCTCGTCCACGAAGAGCACCATGATGTGGATCGTCGGCTGCCTGAAATGCCGGCCCACCGGAGTCCGGTAGAAGTCGCGGCGCAGCGAGTGCATCTTGTCGACGAGGAGCTTCAGGCACTCGACCTGGACCTTGGTCCGGGGGAAGCCGTCCAGGATGACGCCGTCCCGGTACTGGGGCTGCAGGAGCCTGTGAAAAAGCAGGTCCATCACCTCGCGGTCGCCGACCATGCTGCCGGCGTCCTTGAAGCGGCGGGCCTCGGGCGAATCGAGGAGGGCGCTGATGACAATCGGCCCGCAGGTCAGGCCCCTGGTCTTCGCGATGAAGCGGGTGTGGGTCCCCTTGCCGGCTCCGGGCGCGCCGCCGAGCAGTATTATCTCCTTCGGGAAGCGCAGGTTCTCGATCCCGACATCGGCCTCCAGGCGCTGCCAGACTGCGCTGAAGATAATCTGGGCGTCCTTGATCTCGAGGTCGGTGATCCGGGCCGGTGCGGGGGCGGGGGCAGCCTCCGGGACTGCTTTTGCGGGTTCTGGCGGCATCGGGCTGTCGACCGGACGCTCAGAGCGGGCCTCACTTCTGGCAAGCTTTCTATGGGAACTCGGATTCGGACCTGCGGTCGAATCATCCGTGCCATCTCGGCGGGCGCGAGCCCGCGGGAGCACTTAGTTGAAGCTGGACCTGGCGGGGTCGCGCAAGCGACCCCGCCTTGGCTTTTTAGGCGCCCGGGCAACCGGCCCGGCACCGGGTTCGCGACTTGCCGGCCGCCACTGACGGTGCGACGCCTGTCCCCGGGGAGGAATGCCGGGACGTATTGGCACACAACACCGGAACCATAAGCTGCGTTCCTTTGTCATTGGTCACGAACCGAAAGAGCCCCAATACTCTCGCGGTCAAATCCATGCGCGTCCTCATTGTCGACGACGAACCCTCGATCCGCAAGACGACCAGGATTGCAGTCGAATCCGCGGGCCATACCGCATTTGAGGCGCCCAACGCCTCGAAGGCGATCCGTGCGGCGGAGGCGGAGGGCTTTGACGCCGTGTTCCTCGACCTGAAGCTGGGGGCCGACGATGGCATGGAGGTCCTGGGGCACCTGATGACCCTGCGGCCCGCGCCAGCCGTCATCCTGTTCACGGCGTATGCGAACATCGCGACGGCGGTCGAGGCGATGCGCCGCGGCGCGTTCGACTTCATCCCCAAGCCGTTCACGCCCGACCAGATCCGCGCGGTTCTGGCGAAGGTCGCCAAGGCGAACACGCTCGAGCGCAGGGTGGAGGCCCTCGAAAGCGACCTGGCCTCGGGAGCGCCGCCCGTGGACCTCGAGTCCTCCGATCCCGCGATGAAGCGAGCGCTGCAGATTGCCTTCAGGGCCGCCGAAACCCAAGCGAACATCCTCATCCTTGGCCTGAGCGGCACGGGCAAGAGCGTCCTTGCGCGCGAGATCCACAAGCGAAGCGCGCGGCGCGACGCGGCCTTCGTCACCGTCAACTGCCCCAGCCTCTCGAGGGAGCTGCTCGAGAGCGAACTCTTCGGCCATGCGAGGGGATCCTTCACGGGCGCGGTCGTCGAGACGTCGGGAAAGGTGGCCGCGGCGGACGGGGGGACGCTGTTCCTGGACGAGATCGGCGAGCTGCCGATCGAGATCCAGCCCAAGCTCCTCAGGCTGCTCCAGGAGCGCGAGTACGAGCGCGTCGGCGAGGCCCTCCCGCGAAGGGCGGACGTGCGCATCGTGGGCGCCACCAACCGCGATCTCGCTGCCGAGGTGAAGGCCGGGCGCTTCCGCGAGGACCTTTTCTACCGCCTGAACGTGATCGCGGTCACGATCCCCGGCCTGCACGACCGTCCCGCGGACCTGGCGCGCCTGGCCGATGGCGCGCGCGCGTATTTCGCTTCCCGGCTCGGCAAGGGGGACATGAGGTTCTCCAAGGAGGTCTCCGGCGCGTTCGCCGCCTATGCGTGGCCGGGCAACCTGCGGGAGCTGCGAAACGTGATCGAGAGGGCGGTCATCCTCGCGCCCGGGGAGACGATCGAGCTCGCCGACCTTCCCGAGGAGTTCTCGTCGCAGCACCGCCAGGCGTCGGCGGTGGGCGCCCGCGTCACCCTGGAGGAGCTCGAGGCCGAGCACATCAAGCGGATCCTGGCTGCGGCCCGCAGCCTGGACGAGGCCGCGCGAACGCTGGGCATCGACCCGGCGACACTCTACCGCAAGCGCAGCAAGCTCGGGCTTCTTTGAGGATCGCACCTGGCATGCTCCGGACCCGCCTCTTCTTCGGGCTGCTGCCGCTGCTTCTCGTGATCGTCGGCACGGGAGCCTACGCCATCCGCGTCTGCCGCCAGCTGGCCGGCCCCCTCCAGGCGGACCTGGTGGCCGACTACCGCGCCGCGCTAGGGTGCCAGGACATGCGCGGGTCGGCGACCCTCATGTCGAACGCGCTCGCCTATCCCTCCACCGCGGACCCGATCGGCGACAAGCGGGCGCTCGACGAGCGGCGGGCGGCATTCACGCGCGAGCTGATGGGCCAGTCGGCCTCCTCCGTCGGGAAGCCGAGGGCCAAGCTGGTCGATTCCCTCGACGCGGCCTTCCAGGACTTCTCGGCCCGTTGCGACCGGACCCTCGCTTCCGGCGGGGCCGTGTCGCTCGACGAGGCCAGGGAGAACGAGGGTGCGCTCTACCGGGTGTTCAGCGCCATCGACCGGATCACGGCCAGCGACTACCAGGAGTCGCGGTCGACCGAGATCCGGGCGGAGCACCTGGCGAACACGGCGATCGGCATACTTTCCGCAACGATCGGCGCCGCCGTGGCGCTCGCGGTCGTGCTCGCGTGGGTCCTGGCCTCGTCGCTCCTGACGCCGATCAAGGCGCTGACCGCGTCGGCGACGGCGCTCGGCGAGGGAAACCTGGACACGACGGTTCCCGAGTTCTCGCAGGACGAGCTGGGGAGCCTCGCCCGATCGTTCAACACGATGGCCGCGAAGCTCCGCGCCTACCGGGAGGCGACCCTTGCGCGCGTCCTCCGGACGCAGCGCACGATGGAGGCCACGCTCACTTCCGCCCCCGACCCGCTCTTCGTGGTCTCGAAGGAGGGTGCCATCGAGTTCCGAAATCCCGCCGCGGAGGAGCTCTCGAGGCTGCCGGAGTTTGCGGGCGGCCTCCCCGCGGAGCTGGGCGGCCCCCTGCGGCAGGTGCTCCAGTCGGACGAGCATTACCTGCCGACCGACTACGGGCGGGTCGTGACGTTCCATGTCGGGCGCGAGGATCGCCACTACCTCCCGCGCATCCTTGCGATCGGGGACAAGCTGACTGAGTTCAAGGGGGCCGCCGTCATCCTGCAGGACGTGACCAAGTTCCGGCTCCTGGACGACGCCAAGACGAACCTCGTCGGGACGGTCAGCCACGAGCTGAAGACGCCGCTGACCGGCCTTCGCATGGCGGTCTACCTCCTCCTCGAGAAGACGCTGGGGCCGCTGGCCCCGGCCCAGCGCGACATGCTCGAGTCCGCCCGTGACGATGCCGACCGGCTGATGCGGATCCTTGACTCCCTCCTCGACCTGACCCGCCTCGAGGCGGGCGCCTCGGCGATGGACCTCCAGGACGTCCCTGTCGACGTCCTCCTTGGCGACATCGCCGGAGAGGCGCGGGCGTTCATTTCCGCGGCCGGCCGGCGCCTCGTCGTCCGGGCCGACCCCGACCTGGGCGCGGTCAGGGTCGACCAGGCGCGCCTGCGCCACGTGTTCATCAACCTCCTCTCAAATGCCGCGAAGTATTCCCCCGAAGGGAGCGTCGTCACGCTGAGCGCGGCCCTGGCCCCGCTGGGCTTCATCCGCTTTGGCGTCGGCAACGCGGGGCCGCCCATCCCCGCAGAGGCGCTGCAGCGCCTGTTCGACCGGTTCTACCGGGTGCCCGGCCAGTCCCAGCCGGGCATTGGGATTGGGCTGACAATCTCGCGCGAGATCGTCGTCGCCCACGGCGGCACCATCGCCTGCGCCAGCACGGACGAGGGCACGGAATTCCACTTCCTCTTGCCCGCCGCATAGCGGGCCCTCACGGCTTGGCGCGGTGCTTCGCGGCCCTTGCCGGCTTCTCCTCAAGGGCGCTGACGCGCGCCTCCAGGGCCTCGATCCGCGCAAGGTGCTTGCCGTCGGAATACGAGAGGATGTCGCGGACCTTGTCGCCGACCATTGCGCTCGCCTGCTCGAACTCGCGCCGGCCCTCGGCGGCGATCTTCTCGGCGATGGCCCGCGCCTCCGCGGCGCTGATCTTCCCCTGGCGCACAAAATCATCGAGGCCCTCCATGACCTTGTCCCTGGTGACAACCGCGGCCCCGAGCCCCGCCAGGAGGGTCTTTTTGAATGATTCGATCATGGCGGAGCGTAGCGCCGTTGTCCGGCATTGGCAAACGGACTCACGAGGTAGAGGCCGCAGGCTTCTCCGCGGGACCCTCGCGGACGAGGGCAAGGAACTGCTCGGCACCCCGGCTCTGGTAGCGCTGCATGTGCTTAAGGACCGCTATCTCTCGGGACGGTTCGGCGTCCGCCAAGGCCAAGTAGACCAGGCTGTCCCGGTCCTCGGGCGACTTGACCCCCTCGGGAAGGATGGAGATCCCCGCACCGATACCGACCATCGCCTTCACGGTCGCTATCTGGCCGCAGCGGGAGCCGATCTTTGGCTCAAAGTGGTGGTCGCCGCAGAAGCGACGGACCTGGGCGGCCAGGGAGCTTGAGGAGCCGAGGAGTATGAACGACTCCTCGGGAAGATCCGCCGCCGTCACCCGCTCCTTCCTCGCCAAGGGATGACCCTTGGCCACGACAAGGACAAGGGGTTCCTTCCAAAGCACTTCCACCTGGATGCTCGCCTCCTCGATCGGGAGGGAGACGAGCGCCAGGTCGAGTTTGCCCTCGAGCATCTCGGCGATGAGCGTCGTCTTGAAGTCCTCGCGTATGTTGACCTGCAGGTTGGGGTTGCGCCTGCGACAGCGCTCGATCAGCCCCGGAAGCAGGTAGGGGGCCAGGGTGGGAATGGCACCGACCGTGATCTTTCGCTCAAACGTCGGGCTGTCGCCGAGCTGCTTCGTCGCATCCTCAACCTCGAAAAGGATCCTTCGAGCCCTTTCCAGGAATGCGGTGCCGGCGTCGGTGAGGACCGCCTTGCGTCCAAGCCGATGAAAGAGCTTATGGCCCAGCTCGCGCTCCAGTTTTATAATCTGCTGGCTTAATGAAGGTTGCGCGATGTGAGAGCGGATGGCCGCCCGGGTGAAATTCCCCGTCTCCGCCACCGCAAGCACATACCGAAGCTGGCTTAATTCCATAGGTATAAACTATGGCAATCATAGTTAACTGCAACTACCATTATTAACAAGAGGGTGTATCATCCTCGTCCCTGTCCACGACGAGCAGGGACAAACCAAATACAACATATGAAAACAAACATAGTCAGTGCGGTCACCCCGGCGATTCTCGCCATAGCCGCAGTCTTGCTTTCCTTCCGTTCCCTGAGTGCTGACGAGCTCTTCGCAGGATACTTCTGCGTGGCGGGAGTCGGCGCCGTGATGGCGCTCGACTACCGGGTCAGCTGGAAACGCCTGCTGGGCCGCTAAGGCCTGGCAGTTCCCGAAGTTCAAGGGCCCGGAGAAATCCGGGCCCTTTTTCTTTGCCTACGTCCGCAAGGGGGGAGGCCCCGGGCGCTTGAGGAAGGCGGCCACGACCAGCGCGATGAGCACCCCGAAGATGAAGCCGATGACCAGCACTAAAATCGCCAGCGCGCCCGGGTTGAACATGAAGCGGGTCATCGACTCCGCCTTTTCAAGCCTGTCGCCGCTCATGCCGCTCGCATCCAGCCCGGCCAGCTTGGCCTGCAGCAGCATCTCGGCGAACGCCGGGTTGATGAAGGCATTGTAGGCGTAGGTAAAGATGGAGCTGAAGATCGACGAAAAGAGGGAGATCATCACGCCTGCGCCGAGGGCGCTGCCGTAGCCGAAGGGTTCGCCGGCGGGCACCTCGGCCCGCCTCGCCTTGATCCCGAGCGCCATGCACGTGACTGCGATGGCCAACCCGCCCAGGTTGCCAATCCGGCCCGCCGCAAGCAGCCTTGCCGGGTCGGAGTGAAACCCCAGGAAAAACAGGATCAGCGTGAGGAACGCGGCGGCCAGCGCGGAGATGAAGCCGTAAAGGAGGCAGGTTTTCATGGGGTCGAGCGTCGGGGTTGGGGCGCGGAAATCCGTTCAGGCGTCTATCCCATGCCCCCCGGGCGACTCGTCCGGGAACACGGGCCGCTCGCCGAGGCCCGGCGCCGGCGCCGGCGGCTCCGCGGCGGGCGCATGAAGGACAGGGGTCGCAGGCTTGAAGGCGGGCATCGCGGGCTTCTCGGGCGCCTCGTCGATCGCCCGCTTGAACTCCTGCTCCACGTCGCCCGCGGCCTTCTTGAACTCGCGGATCGCCTTGCCGAGCCCGCGGGCGAACTCGGGCATCTTCTCGCCGCCGAAGAAGATCAGGACGACCACCAGGATGACCACGAGCTCCGAGCCCCCGAGCGAGTCGAGGAAGGCGAGCGGAGCGAGGAGCGGTGTCATGGGAATCCTCGGTAACCTTACGGCAAACGGCCGCCCCCGCAACCCTATCCGACCGAGACGCTCACCGTGAAGGTCTCCCTGCCGCCGGGCGGGACCAGGTGGAGGCCCATCTTGTGCTCCTGCGCGTTGGCGGGGCCCATCCAGGGCTCGACGCAGTAGAATGGCGAGTCGTCTGCCTGGGTCCAGGTCACGAAGGTCGATCCTGGCGGCGGGACTGGGTCGGACCCCAGCCGGACGGTGACGTCACCGGCATGGCCCTTCTCGCCGAAAACGGCGTCGGGTCCCCGGAGCGCCGTGTGGAAGGTGTCGATCAGCGCGGGATTGTCCATCCGCTCGTCGGTCGCGAGCTTCGGGCCGGCGACGAGCTGCCCGGCGGCGTCCTGGCGCAGCCGCAGGTCGGCGGGTATGCGGATCAGGTAGTCCTTGCGCGCCGAGCCCTCGGTCCACGGCAGCTTGAAGTAGAAGTGGTGGCCCGCGCTCCAGGGCAGCGGCTGGTCGCCCAGGTTCTCCAGCGTCAGGTTGCACGTGAGGCCGAACGCCGCGAAGCGATAGGCCACGCGGAACTCGTATTGGAAAGGGTAGGAAATCCTGGCCTCCTCGCCCGGGACTAGCACCGCCTCGAAGCCCGTGGCGTCGACGCGCGTCGCCCGGAACTCCCCCTGCCTCGCAAAGCCGTGCATCGGCATCGGGCGCCTGATGCCGCACGCGTCGCGCCAGAATCCCGTCTCCCCCCTGTCGAACGAGCGCGCGCAGAACGGAAAGAGGATCGGGTTGCCGCCGCGCGCCTTGAAGAAGCCGTCGAGGGATGCGATCTCCGGCCACTGGATCACGTCGCGCACGGTGCCGTCGCCCATGGTGATGTTCCAGTTCATTAGGCGCGCGCCCTTCTCGGGCAGCGCCATGAACGTCGAGCCGCCGACGCTCCAGCGGATCAGTGTCTGTCCGAAATAGGGGATCTTCTCCATTACACGAATGAAAACCGTCACGGCGCCCAGTCAAACCCGCACCTGGCCGCGCTCACCTCCCGGAGAAGTCGAACTGTATCCTGTCATAGCCCGAGTGCCCCGTGGGGAACCGGTGCCCCTTGTACTCGATCTCGACGGCGGACAGCTCGGACGCGGTCATGTAGATCGGGACGTTCGGGTACTCGCGGCGGTCGCCCGCCTGGAGCTGGCCCTGGAAGAGCTCAACGCCGTCGGACTTGCGGACCAGCTTCACGCGCACCGGCTGCAGGGCGACGATCGAGACTATCGCAGCCGGAGCGGCGGCCTGGGCGTCCGAGATGGCGCTCGACGTCGCCGCGACGCCGTGGGTCGCCGCGGAGGACGGGCCGGAGCCGGCGAGGGACTTGATGACCCAGAAGGCGACAAGCAGGATGACGACGCCGCCCACGATCTTGCTCGCCTTGAACAGGAGCGCCGGGTCGATGGCGGGGCCCTTCGGAAGGTTCTCGCCCGGCCGCGGGAAACGCGCCTGGTGGGGCCGCTGCGAGGCCTCGCCCGAGGCGGAGTCCCCCTGCGGCTCCCCGCGCTCGTCGGGGGAGGATATCGCCAGGTCCATCCGGCCGTACACCTCGCGGCTTGGCTGGCGAACGCGCGGCTCGCCGCCGCGAAGCGCCGTGTAGTCGCTCAGTAGCCGGTCGGAGGGGATCCGCAGGTAGTTCGCATACCCGCGCAGGAAGCCGCGCGTATAGATGTCGGTCAGCCCGATCTCAAACTGGTTGCCCTCGAACTTCTGGAGGTACTCCCCGCGTATCTTCGTCGCCTCGGCGGCCTCGCGTATGGAAATGCCCTTCTTCTTGCGGGCCTCCTCGAGGCGTTCACCGATAGTCTGCATGATCGATCAGTTGCAGGTTTTCAGGGGCAGGGAAAGCAGGATTTGTCCGTCCGGGGGAATCGGCCTCACGACGCGTCCAGGTCCCCGAGTATTTCGCGCGGGCTGGAGCCGTTCTCCGGGCCGACGACCCCCTTCTCCTCCATGAGCTCCATTATCCTCGCCGCGCGGTTGTAGCCTATCCTCAGGCGGCGCTGAAGCATCGACGTGCTCGCCCGCCTCGTGGACTTGAGCACGTCGATCGCCTTGGAATACAGCTCCTCGTCGCTCCCGGTGTCCCCGTCGTCGCCCTCCTCGTCCTCGTCATCCTCGGACGCGGCGCGGTCGATCTGCTGCTGCACGGCCTGCGCGTACTGGGGCGGCCCGTTGCGCTTCAGGAACTCGACGATGTCGTGGACCTCCTCGTCGCCGACGAAGGCTCCCTGCGCGCGCACGAGCCTCGAGGTGCCCGGCGGCGAGAAGAGCATGTCGCCCCGGCCGATCAGCGTCTCGGCGCCCTTCGTGTCGAGGATCGTCCTTGAGTCCACCTGGGAGGCGACCTGGAACGCGATCCGCGAGGGCAGGTTGGCCTTGATGACGCCCGTGATGACGTTTACCGACGGCCTCTGCGTGGCGATGATCAGGTGTATGCCCGCCGCGCGCGCGAGCTGCGCCAGGCGCGCGATCGAGGTCTCGATCTCAGCGGGCGCGAGGATCATCAGGTCGGCCAGCTCGTCGATGATCGCGACGATGTAGGGGAGGTGCGCGGGCACCTCGATCTCCTCCACGCCCAGGAGGTCGATCCCCTGGAGCGAGGACTGCGCCTCGGCCTGCTCCTTCGTTTCCTTCTTCCGCGTGTTGAAGCCGACGATGTTCCTCACGTTGGCCTTCGCGAAGATCTGGTAGCGCTGCTCCATCTCCCCGAGGAGCCACTTGAGCGCCGCGGGCACCTTCTTCGGCTCGGTGACGACCGGGATGAACATGTGCGGCAGGCTGTTGAAGACCTTCAGCTCGACGACCTTGGGGTCCACCATGATGAGCCGAACGTCCTTCGGGCTCTTTGAGTAGAGGATCGAGGTGACGATCGAGTTGATGCAGACCGACTTTCCGGAGCCGGTCGCGCCCGCGATCATCAGGTGGGGCATCTTTGCGAGGTCCGAGATGAGGGGCTTGCCCGAAACGTCGCGGCCGAGGGCTATCGGGAGCTCCGCCTTTGCGGAGGCCCAGTCCTCGCTCTCGAGGAGCTCGCGCATGCCGACTGGCGTCGCATGGAGGTTCGGCACCTCGACCCCCACGGCGGCCTTGCCGGGGATGGGCGCGAGGATGCGGACCGACTGCGCGCGCATGCCGAGGGCGATGTTCTTGTCCAGGCCCGCGATCTTCTCGACGCGCACGCCCGGGGCCGGAACGACCTCGTACCGGGTGATCACCGGGCCCACGTGGATCTCGCCAAGCGACACCTCGACGCCGAACTCGCCGAGAATCCTGAGGAGGGTCTCCGCGTTGTGGCGGTGCTCCTCGTCGCTGTTGCCGGCGGCCGGCTTCGCCTGCTCCTTCAGGAGCTTCACGGGGGGGAACTCGTAGTTTTCGTCGAACGTCTGCGGCAGGACGACCTTGGCCTTCTTCGGCTCCTCCGGCTTCACGATCGTGAATGCGATCTTTGGCGCCTTCGCGTCGATCCTCGAGGCGGGGTCGGCCAGGGCCATCGGCGGCCGGGCCAGGCCGGGGCGCCCGGGGGGCTCCTCGCCGCCCCTGGCCACGAGGAGTTTCTTGGGGGGGCCGACCGGCGCGGGCAGCGGGGGAAGCGGCGGCAGGACGCCCGTCCTCTGCGCGGACTGGAGCTCGTCGCCCTTCGCCATCGCTTCGTCGCTCGCCTCCCTGTACTTCGCGCGCTCCCTCCTCCACTGCGCGAAGGTGGCCAGGATCTTCTCGATCTCCGCCCCGATGTCTTTCGTGACCACGAAGAGGAACGCGAAGGTATAGATCGTCCCGAGGAGCAGGAAGCTCCCGAACGGCCCCAGGGCGTCCGCGAGCATCCTCTGGTAGATCCTGAGTCCGACCCATCCGCCCCATGCGTTCGGGAAATAGTCATCGGGCTTCACGCGCTCGATCATCGCGAGCATCCCCGACATCGAGAGGATGCCGAACACGAGCGCGGTGACCCGCGTCGGCACCAGGTGCCGCGAGTTGCGGACCGCGACGTAGGCCATCCAGTAGAGGGCCAGCGGGATCAGGATTGTGCTGATCCCGATCGCGAAAAAGAGCACGCAGACCGTGTCCGCTCCCATCCATCCCACCCAGTTTTTTGCCGTCGGCGTCGTCGTGTGCCACAGTGTCTGGTTGGGATCATAATTGACCAGAGCCCCTGTGATGTATGTCGCTGCTATGAAACAGATTATCGCCGCCGGCCAATTGGGCCGGTAACGGGGGCCTTTGAGCGAGGAACCTCCGTTTGGATTTGAACTATCTGATTTGGGCATCTGTGCTTCCTGGCGCAGCGAAGTGCGGATTGGACGCTAGTATCCGGGCTGGTCAAATATAAACCCTCCCGACCCTTTTACAATAACCTCGATATCTGCTTTCATGCGAGAAGTTCTTCAATTCCAGCCTATTTACCAGGAGCGCGTGTGGGGTGGCCGCAGGCTTCAGACGCTCCTCGGGCGCGAGCTGCCGGAGGGCCCGCCGATAGGTGAAAGCTGGGAGATCGTGGACCGTCCGGAGGCCCAGTCGCGTGTCAGGGGGGGCCGCTTCGGCGGCAGCACGCTGCGCGACCTCCTTGAGCACCACTCCCCCGAGATCATGGGGCCCAAATGGGGAAAATCCGCCCCCTTTCCGCTCCTCGTCAAGTGGCTCGACTGCTCCGACCGCCTCAGCCTGCAGGTCCACCCGCCAGCCTCCGCCGCGCCGGCCCTCGGGGGCGAGCCAAAGACGGAGAACTGGTACGTCGCCCACTCGGCGCCGGGCGCCTCGCTCTTTGTCGGCCTCAGGCCGGGAGTGACGCGCGCGAAGTTCGTGAAGGCCGTCGCCGCCGGCACCGCCGAGGAGTGCGTGAACAAGATCTCCGTAGCCGCGGGCGACTCGATCCTGGTCCGCAGCGGGCAGGTCCACGCGATCGACGCCGGCAACCTGATACTCGAGATCCAGCAGAACTCCGACACGACCTACCGCCTCTACGACTGGGGCCGCGTCGGCCTGGACGGCAGGCCGCGCACGCTCCATGTCGACGAGTCCCTCCGCTCGATCCTCTGGAAGGAGGGCCCGCCCGACCTGGTGCGGGCCGCGCCCACCTCGGGCACGATCGCGTCCTGCGACGAGTTCTCCATCAGGAGGGTCGTCCTCGGAAAGGGCGAGAGGGTGCGCTTCCCGCCGGGGGAGCAGCCGAGGATCCTGAGCGTCGCCGCCGGCGGCGTCACGCTGACCGGCCCGGCGCCCGCAAAGTCGCTCGCGATGGGCGACAACGCGCTCCTTCCCTGGTCGGCGGACCTCGAGTTCGAGGCGCCGGAGCCCTCGATCCTCCTCGTCACGGAGGACTTCGCTTGAGCGGCCTCGCGAGGACGGGCCTCGTCGTCGCCGGGTTCCTTGCCCTGGCGGCGCTCGCATGGATGGTCTTCCTGCCCGCGATCATCGACCGCGAGCTCGGGGCGGCCACGGGCTTTGACTTCCACGTCGCCGTGCTGAGGGCCGATCCCTTCACGGGGCGGGTCATCGTCCGGGGCCTTTCCGCCACGAACCCGCCGTCCTATCCGTTGCCCGACTTCGTCGAGCTGAAGGAGCTCCGCGCCGACGTGAACGTCTTCTCCTGGATCTTCAGCGACCGGATCGTGATCAACGAGCTGGACGTGGACACCTCGAAGATCGAGCTCATCAGGCAGCATGACGGGACGTCGAATGCCGGCGAGTTCATGGCGGCGTTCAAGAAGAAGAAGGCGGCGCCCGCGGCGGCCGCGCCCGGTTCGTCCAAGTCATATTTAATCAGGAGGCTCCACATCCGGCTGGAGAAGCTGGTCGTCGCGGACTACACGGGGTCCAAGTCGGAGGAGAAGGTCTACAGCCTCAACATCGACCAGACCTATGCCGACGTGTCCGACCCGCGGCAGCTCCTCGTCCCGCGGGTGGTGACGACGCTGCACTCCTTCGGGCTCCACCACGACATTGCGCAGCTCCTCCCGGGCGACTTCGGCAGCGCGCTGGCGCTCGCCGTGGGAGGGGCCGCGAAGGTGGGCGCTGGCCTCAGGGAAGCCGTCCAGGCGGCGGGAAAATCTTTGAAGGGGGCGCTCGACAAACTTGATCAATCGGCGAAGCCGTAGTTGATTGGCGGTCTTTGCCATGAACAGCTCCGAGACAGAAGACGCCCAGGACAATCCCGCGCCCGACCCGGCGCAGGCGGCGGCCGCCCAGGCGGACCCGCTTGCCGCGGCGAGGAAGGAGGCCGCGGACAACCTTGACCGCTACCTGAGGGCCGTCGCCGACCTCGAGAACTTCCGGCGCAGGACCGTCCGCGAGAAGGAGGAGCTGCGCCTCTTCGCCGCCTCGCGGCTGCTCGAGGACCTCCTGCCCGCCCTCGACAACCTCGGGCTCGGCCTTGCCGCGGCGAAGCAGCCGAACGCGGACCTGAAGGCACTCGCGAAGGGCGTCGAACTCGTGCAGCAGCAGCTGAAGGGCGCGCTCGCCTCCCACGGGCTGAAGGAGATCAACCCCCTCGGGCAGCCCTTTGACCCCCACCAGCACGAGGCGCTCTCCCACCAGGCGAGCAAGGACGTGAAGGCCGAGCATGTACTCACTGTCGTGCGGACCGGCTACTCCCTCAACGGCCGCCTGCTGCGGCCCGCATCGGTCATCATCTCTAGCGGCAAGCCGGTCGAGGAGCCGGTCCGCTGACGCATGGCCAAGGAGGACTACTACGACCTTCTCGGCGTCCCGAAGAAGGCGACCGAGGAGGAGCTGAAGAAGGCGTACCGCAAGAAGGCGGTCCAATACCATCCCGACAAGAATCCCGGCAACAAGGAGTCGGAGGAGATGTTCAAGAAGGTCTCCGAGGCCTACGAGGCGCTGAAGGACCCAGAAAAGAGGGCCGCCTACGACCGGTTCGGGCACGCCGCGTTCCAGGGCCCGGGCGCTGGCGCGCGCGGGCCGGCCGGGGCCGGCGGCTTCCACGACCCCTACGACATATTCCGCGAGGTGTTCGGCCAGGGCCAGGGCGGGGGCGGCATCTTCGAGGAGATGTTCGGCGGATCGGGCTCCCGCGACGGCGGCCGCGACGGATCCGACCTGCGCTACGACCTCGAGATAACGCTCGAGGAGGCCGCGCGCGGGATCGAGAAGGAGATCTCCTTCCGCAAGCTCGTCAGCTGCGAGCACTGCCATGGATCCGGTGCCGAGCCGGGTACGAAGCGGGTCACGTGCCCCACCTGCCGGGGCGCGGGCCAGGTTCGCCGCTCGGGCGGCATCATCGTCTTCACGCAGACCTGCCCCACCTGCGGGGGCTCGGGCGTCAAGATCGAGAAGCCGTGCTCGGTCTGCCGCGGCGAGGGCCGCGTCGCGAAGACGACGAAGCTGAACGTGAAGATACCCGCGGGCGTCGACACCGGCTCGCGGCTCAGGTCCGCGGGCAACGGCGAGGCGGCCGCCGCGGGCGGGACGCCCGGCGACCTCTACATCGTCCTCACGGTCAAGGAGCACGAGCTCTTCGAGCGGCAGGGCGACGACCTTTTCTGCGAGATCCCGATCAAGTTTACGCTGGCGACGCTCGGCGGCTCGATCGAGGTCCCTACCCTGACCGGCAAGGCGAGCCTGAAGATACCCGCAGGGACCCAGAGCGGGACCACGTTCCGCCTGCGCGACCGGGGGATGCCGTCCCTGCGCGGCGGCCGGCACGGGGACGAGCTGATCCGGGTCCACGTCGAGGTGCCGGCGGCGCTCTCGGCCGAGCAGCGGAAGATCCTGGAGGATTTCGCGCGGATCAGCGGCGACGCGCACGAGCCGACCTCGCGCAAGTTCTTCGAGAAGGCCAAGAAGTTCTTCTGACATGCCCGCGCGCTCAAAGAAGGCCGCCGACCCGAGGGTCATGTCGCTCGCCCGCGCGGTCCTGGTGCGCAGGAGGCTCGCGCGGAGCGGCGGCACGTTTGTCCTCACGAACGGCGTCTTCGACCTGCTGCATCCCGGGCACGCCTCCTACCTCGAGGCGGCGCGGCGGCTGGCGGGCCGGCATGGAAAGCTCTTCGTCGCCCTCAACTCCGACGCCAGCACGCGCGAGCTGAAGGGCCCGCGCCGCCCGGTCATGGACGAGGCGTCGCGCGCCTACACCGTCGGCCAGCTCCGCTCGGTGGACGGGGTCGTAATTTTCAGGGGCAAGAGGCTTGCCCGGGAGATAGCGGCCCTGCGGCCCGACGTGTACTGCAAGGCGGGCGACTACACGCTCGCCAGCCTCGACCCCTCGGAACGCTCCGCCCTGGCCAAGGCGGGCTCGAAGGTCGTCTTCCTCCCGTTCCTCAGGGGATTCAGCACGACGAACCTCATCCGGAGAATCCGGGCGGCGGGGTCGGCGTAGCATCCCCGGGCGCGCCCCATGCGAATCGTGATGCTCGGCTCCGGCCGCGGCTCGAACGCCGAGGCGATCCTGAACGCCCAGCGGGCGGGAGGGCTTGGCCGGGCGCGGGTGGCCGCCATTTTCTCGGACGTGCCCACTGCCGGCATCCTCGCCCTCGGCCCGCGCTTCGGGGTCCCGTCGGCGTTCGTTGACCCGGCCCCCTTCAGGACCAAGCTGGAGGGCGACGGCGAGAGGAGGTTCGTGGACGCCGTCTCAGGGGCCGCGCCCGACCTGGTCGTCCTCGCCGGGTTCATGCGGGTCCTCAAGCCCGGGTTCCTCGGCGCCTTCGCGGGGCGGATCATCAACCTTCACCCGAGCCTCCTGCCGCTCTTCCCGGGGCTGGACGCCATCGGCCAGGCGCTTCGCGCCGGGGCCTCCGTCACCGGCTGCACCGTCCACTACGTGACCGCGGAGGTCGACGGGGGCCCGGTCCTCGGGCAGGCGGCGGTCCCGATAGCGCCGGGCGAGACCCACGACAGCCTCGCCGCCAAGGTCCACGCCGCCGAGCACGTCCTCCTGCCGTCCGTCATCGCCCGGATGAGCGAGGAGCGGCCCCCGGGCTAGCGCCATGGACCTCTGGGAGGCGCGGGTCGAGGTCAGGGCCGACGACGCGGAGGCGGCGGAGCTTGCGCTCCTCGAGTCCGGCTTCGGCGGCTGGAGCCTCCTCGAGGACGCGGTCGCGAAAAGGGCCTGGATCGTCGGGGTGTTCGAGGGCGAGGCCGAGGCGGCGGCACGGTGGGTGGAGCTCCGGGCGGCGCTCCCCGTCGAGCCCCTGGGTGCGTTCCTTCCCCGCCTGCTGCCGGAGGCCGACTGGAGGAACAGCTACAGGGAGCATTTCAGGGCGTGGACCTTCGGCCGCCTTCACTGGGTACCCGAGTGGGAGCGCGGGACGTTCCGCCTGCCCGCGGGCCACTCCGTCCTGTGGCTCGACCCGGGGATGGCCTTCGGCACCGGCAACCACGAGACCACGCGGCTCTGCATCGAGAGGCTCGTGGAATTCGAGGCGGGAACCCGCGGGGCGGGCCATTTGCGGGTCATCGACGCCGGCTGCGGCTCGGGGATACTCGCCCTTTCGGCGTCGCTCCTCGGCTTCCACGACGTCTCGGGCTTCGACAACGACCCCGAGGCCGTCCGTGTCAGCATCGAGAATGCCGACCTGAACGGGCTGGGCGCCCGGGTGCGCTTCGCGACCGCGGGGCTCCCCGCGGGGCTCGGGGACGCCCAGGCCGGGGTCATCCTCGCGAACATCCAGGCCGACATCCTGATCCGCCACGCCCGGGCGCTCGCTGCGGCCGTCGCCCCTGGCGGCCTCCTCGCAATGAGCGGCATCCTGGCCGCCGAGTTCGGCGCGGTCAGGGACGCCTTCGCTGCGGCGGCCCCCGGCTGGCCCATCGATTCCCGGGTGCTTGGCGAATGGTGCGACGCCGCGCTCCTGCGGCCCCGCCAAGGGGCCTAGGAGAAGAGCTCCGGGGTCGTCCGGGTCAGGAACTCCTCCATGTAGGCCGTCGTCGCCTTGCCCTCGATGAAGAGGGGGTCGGCCATGATTGCCTTGTGGAGGGGGATCGTCGTCTTGATCCCGCGTACGAGGTACTCGCTGAGGGCGCGGTACGCGCGCTCGAGCGCCACCTTCCGCGTCGATCCGAAGCAGATCAGCTTCCCGATCATCGAGTCGTAGTAGGGCGGGATCACGTAGCCGCTGTAGACATGGCTGTCGATCCGGACGCCATGGCCGCCCGGCGCGTAGTACAGCCCGATGGTCCCAGGGGACGGCGCAAAGTTGCGGGCGGGGTCCTCGGCATTGATCCGGCACTCGATCGCGTGCTTCTCGAACGTGATGTCGCCCTGGTCAAACTCCAGCTTCTCGCCGTTCGTGATCCGGATCTGCTGCTTGATCAGGTCGATCCCCGTCACCTCCTCGGTGACCGGGTGCTCGACCTGGATCCGCGTGTTCATCTCGATGAAGTAGAAGTTGCCCTTCGCATCCACGAGGAACTCGATCGTCCCCGCGTTCTCGTACTCGGCCGCCTCGGCGGCGCGGACCGCAGCCTTGCCCATCTTCTTGCGCAGGTCGGGCGTCAGGAACGGGGACGGGGCCTCCTCGATCAGCTTCTGGTGGCGCCTCTGGACCGAGCAGTCCCTCTCCCCCAGGTGGATCACCTTGCCGTGGCTGTCCGCCAGGATCTGGAACTCGATGTGCCGGGGACGCTCGATGTACTTCTCGATGTAGACCCGGCCGTCCCCGAAGGCCTTCTCCGCCTCGTTGCGGGCGACATGGAATTCCTTCGCGAAGGAGACGTCGTTGTGGGCGATCCGCATGCCGCGGCCGCCGCCGCCCGCGACCGCCTTGATGATGACGGGGTAGCCGATCGAGCGCGCGCTCTTCAGGGCAGCGGCCTCCGTGTCGACGGGGCCGTCGCTCCCCGGGACCGTGACCACGTGGGCCTTCCGGACCGTTTCCTTGGCGATGGCCTTGTCGCCCATCAGCTTGATGGACTTCGACTTGGGCCCAATGAACTTGATGTTGCAGGACTCGCACTGCTCCGCGAACTTCGCGTTCTCGGACAGGAACCCGTAGCCGGGGTGGATCGCGTCGACGTCGGCGATCTCCGCCGCGCTGATGATCCGGTCGGCCCTGAGGTAGCTGTCGGAGCTCTTCGGCCCCCCGATGCATATGGCCTCGTCGGCCAGCTGGACATGGAGCGACTGCACGTCGGCCTCGGAATAGACCGCGAGCGTCTTTATGCCCATCTCGCGGCAGGCGCGGACGATTCGGAGCGCGATTTCGCCTCGGTTGGCGATGAGAATTTTTTGGATCATCTATGCGACGAAATGAGGCGATCGACCCGCCCCGGGAGGAATTCCTGGGTGGATCAACCGGGATTCGGGCCTGGATCAGCCCTGCTTCAGCTTGAAAAGACGTTGGCCGTACTCCACCGGCTGGCCGTTCTCGACGAGGATCTCGACAATCGTGCCCTTCGTCTCGGCTTGGATCTCGTTCATGATCTTCATCGCCTCGATGATGCAGACCAGCGAGTTGTCCTCGATCTTCGTGCCGACGTCCACGAACGCCTTGCTCTCGGGTGAAGGGGACCGGTAGAAGGTGCCCACCATGGGCGACTTCACGTAGGTGATCCCGGGCTCCTCGCTGACGACGGGCGCCCCGGGAAGAGTCGACGAAAGGGGGGCGGGAACGGGCATCGGGGGGGTCGAGTTCGAGTCCGATGGGATAAAGGGGGGATTCGATCCGCGGCCGGTGGAAACAACCGGAAGCCCGTTCATGCCCCTCCGGATCTTCAGCTTGAAGCCTTCCTCCTCGACCGCGAACTCCGTGAGCTCGGAACGCTTCATCAGGTCGATGATCTGTTTGATTTGTTTAAGATCCAAAATGGGCCTTTGTTGATAATGCTGGATGCATTGTCTGTTAGTAGGGTTGGACGTTCCATCGTTCAAAACGAGTAAGGTCAACACACATATTTTAAGCCAATGCCAATGAAATGCATTAATGGCATTTTCAGTGATTTTGCCTCATTTTCGCCCTGTTTTGAGGCGTTTTGAGCCCTTTTCGGGCCTTTTTTCGTGTATTTGCAATAAGGCATTTTTTAATTATTGGTCGATTTTCCCCTCTGGCGGCGCCCGGGAGAAACGCTGGGAAAGCCCCCTTTGCCGGAGGAAATAAATCCCGCCCGGGCTCGCCCATTGATCCTCCCTCGAGTGCGGATTTCCCTATGCCGGGACCCCGTTGCGCCCCAGCCGGCGCCAAGGGGGGCGGCGCCGGAGCTGCCCTCCCTGCCTCTGGGACCCCGCCGGGGGCCCCCGGTCCGGCGCCCGGTCCGGCGCCCGGTCGGCAAGTCGTATCCGGGTTAGGGATACATCCTTCGAGCGCCCCGGCCGGGCGGCTTCGGGCCGCCGCGCGCGCCCGTTTCGGGCCGCCGATTTATCGCCAAATGTGCCGAGGTAAGTCCTTGGTCCACAAGAGCCTAAGGAAGGCCGCTTTTTGGCTCAAAATAAGTCTTGAAGAGCTGCCGGATAGTCGCATGTTCCGCCCTCCCTTCGATTCTTGGGCTGCCGGCAAAAACCGGGCGGTGAGACGAATCAAGGCCGCAAGCAGCTGTTCCTCGGCCGGGGTTTTATTAGAAACTCTGGAATAGATGTTGACGGAGGAAACGCAGAAGTTCTTGCTGGAAATCTTTCCCCTATGGGGAAGCTCTTTGAAATTTACTTTGTGCGATTGATTGGGACCCCCAATCAAAATTATAAAAAGATGCCGGCTCCGGTCGGCATCAAGTTAGTAGTTCAAACGAATCACTAGGTTTGAACTCTCTTTTTCGGAGAGTTTGATCCTGGCTCAGAATGAACGCTGGCGGCGTGGTTAAGACATGCAAGTCGAACGGGATTAACGGTGTAGCAATACATCGTTGATTCAGTGGCGAACGGGTGCGTAACACGTGAACAATCTACCTCCAAGTGGGGAATAGCTCGCCGAAAGGCGAATTAATACCCCATACAGTTGCTTCTCGCATGAGAGGCATACCAAAGTCGGGGACCGCAAGGCCTGACGCTAGGAGAGGAGTTCGCGGCCTATCAGCTAGTTGGCGAGGTAACGGCTCACCAAGGCTAAGACGGGTAG
>Ga0182015_10001155_pt1 | contig 36016 bp, 28 predicted proteins | sample 712P3MmetaG_FD_120478 | JGI IMG/M metagenome (GOLD analysis project Ga0182015, IMG submission 120478) | Permafrost microbial communities from Stordalen Mire, Sweden - 712P3M metaG | ecosystem: Environmental > Terrestrial > Soil > Wetlands > Permafrost | place: Sweden: Stordalen | collected...
GAACGATCCGCCGGAGAAGGCAGAACACCACGTGTATATTGCGATCTTCGACCGCGATGGAAACTATCAGAAGAGGACACAAGTGGAGGATAATTTCCAAATATACAAGATCGGCCTTTTTCCTTCGGGGAACTATCTTGCCTATGGCTCCGACAAGCAAGATCATTCACCCAAGCTGGCAATGCTGAAAGACGACGGGACCCTGCTGAGGTACTTGGAAGTTCCAAAGAATGACATTCCAGAAGCCGCCGTGGGCACGCTCGACGGCAAAGGCAAGGACCCGGCGGTCTACATTGCTCCCGTGCAATTCATGGGTCAGGAACACTCGATATACGTTGTACAGAATAAGACGGATTTTCCAATCCTAGAAGTATCTGGAGCGGGACAGATTCGTGAAGTACATCCCAAGCTCCCGGCTGGCAGCCAGGTTAGAATGCTTGTCCCCAGCGACAATAATTTATACGCGCAGGTGGGCGAATGGGATAACCCGGCAATTTACGAAATTGATTCCGGGAGTGGGGTTGCACTCAGACGCCTTCAGGTTGGCAAGAATCAAGCGAACGAGAACGTTGCGTGCGTGAATGGTGACAAGTTTCTGTCTTTCCAAGATATCAAGGGGAAGCTGGTTCCGCTGATCGGGACTGCGGAGCCGAAAGATAGCAGCGCACAGTGAGGAAGGCTGATGTCGCACATCTTTCCTTGATTGGACGCGAGTGTGGAAATGCGACTCTGCTCAGGGCGGAAATCCGTGTCAGGTTGGCGAGACTTCCTTCCGCCGTCTGATCCAGCCGGGGTCGCGCACATGTTCATCTTCCAGGCGGCGCATGCGGGCAGCCATAATTCCAGGACGGCCCAGATATCCCACAATCTTGCGGGGATCGGCGCGGTCTACCACCGGAAGACGGCCGACATTGTTGCGCAGCATTTTGGACGAAGCTTCGTGCAGCCCTTCATCCGGATAAGTGACGACTACGCGGGATGTGCAGGCATCAGAAACGCTGATATCCCCGGCGGGATTCTTGGATAGAGCCCGAAAAACATCACCGCGGGTAATCACTCCGGAAAGCTTGCCCTCTGTGTCCACAACCAGCATTCCCTGATGCCGGCTGACAAGAGGATCGTGCTTGGCGATACGATCCGCCAGGTCACCGATGCGCGAATCTGCGCGAACGGTGGGGGTTTCGCGATCCATGGTCTCAGAGACAACCATTTGTTGCAGCACATCGGTTTCGTAATTCTGGTCGATGCGCAAGCCGCGCCGGGCAAGCTTTTCGGTCATGATAGAAGCTCTCGGCATGAGCAGCATGGCAATTCCGTCGGCGATTACGCAGACCAACATGAGGGGGAGAACGGAATTGTAGTCGCGAGTAATTTCGAAAGCGAAAATAATAAAGGTGAAGGTCGCGCGAGAGGCTGCGCCAAACACCGCGCCCATTGCCACCAGTGCGAATGCTCCGGGCGAAAGATGCGCCGAAGGAAAAATCGCATCGATACCCATGGCAAATAATCCGCCGAGCGCCGCGCTGGACATGAACATGGGAGCAAGCAGTCCTCCCGAGGTGCCGGAGCCGAGCGAGATGACCAGAGCGACGGCCTTTGCCAGCATCACGACAATTAGCAACTTCAAAGCCAGATTTGCGTTGAGTATGTCACTGATCGTGTCGTAGCCGACGCCGAGGACGCGCGGAACAAAGTATCCGATAATTCCCAGTCCCAAGGCGCCGATCGCCGGCCACCACAATTCATCAATCGGCAGCTTTTCGAATTGATCTTCCGTCCAGTAAAGCAGCTTGCTAAATCCGACTGCCGCCAGTCCACACACAAGTCCTAGAATTAAATAAAAAGGTAGCGCGTGCGGGACGCCGAAATCCATCGCGGCGACTTTAAACATGGGCCCCGCCCCCAGCAACTGCATATGAACCGCAGTCGCCAGGACGCTGGCAATTACCAGGGGAATAAATGAGCGTGCTTTGAATTCAAATAACAGCAGCTCGATGGCGAGAATCACTCCCGCGATCGGCGTATTGAAGGTCGCAGACATGCCCGCGGCTGCCCCGCACGCGAGCAATACTTTTCGCTCCACTGCCGTGGTGTGAAAAGTCTGGCCTACCAGAGATCCGAGAGCGCCACCGGTTTGAATGATTGGTCCCTCGGCGCCGAACGGACCTCCCGTGCCAATTGCGATAGCAGCAGAAATGGGCTTCAGAATCGCCACTCTCGGGGCGATACGGCTGCGATTGACGATGACCGCTTCCATGGCCTCGGGGATGCCGTGCCCCTTGATTTTTGGGGTGCCGTATTTCGCCATGAATCCGACAATAATGCCGCCAATTACCGGCATGAGAATTACCCAAAGTCCCAGCTGATTGTGACGGGCGCTGGTAAAGTCGGCGACGAACCGATGATAGAAAACGATATTGGTAAACAGGCCAATCAATTTGTAGAGGCAAAAAGCAATTAACCCCGCTGCCAAGCCCACGCCCGCGGATAGAAACGCTACCGTGACCATGCGGAATTGCGCAGGTTCGGCGATGGTTACATCCCCGACTTGGGCGCCGGTCACCCCAATTGTGGCCGGCGGCTTGGTGGCTCGATCCGCGTGGATTACGGGTTCTGGGTTGTTTTCATCCGTGACCATTATCAGTTCTTCTCCTTACCTGAGCGGGATCGATTGTTCGATTGCATAACCTTCTTGAGCGCCTTCAACAGGAGTGGTCCCTGGGTACGCAGTTCCGCCCAGTGATCAATGGATAATTCGGCGAGCACCCGATCACCTTTTACGGTTAGTGAAACCAGAACCTCTCTTCGATCTGTATTCCCCCGGCGACGGCGTACATAACCACCCGCGGCGAGGCGGTTTACCAATTCGACGGCGCTATGATGCTGAATTTGCAAGCGCTCGGCCAACTCTCGAATGGTGGGGCGGGCCGGCTCCGGCAGCCCCTTGAGCGCGAGCATGAGCTGATGCTGACGCGGCTCAAGGCCGCTGTTCCGTGCGGCCTGCTCGCTGAAACGCAAAAAGCGGCGTACCTGATGGCGAAGTTCCGCCAATGCCTGGTAGTCGACGAAAGTCGGTGGTCTCATCATGGCAGTACTAGGTCGTACAGAGGACACAATTTCTTATATCGTATCACGACATATATATTCCGGGGCAGCCCCGTTCGCACAATAAAGGCGGACTGGCGTTAACCCGATTGTCCATTTAGAATCCCTAGTCCGCCGGTTTTGGGGTAATTAAGAGAAAACATTGATTCGACGATATACACGGCCCGAGATGGGCAATATTTGGAGCGATGAGAATCGCTTCCGTACCTGGCTTGCGGTTGAGGTGGCTGCCACCGAGACCCTCGCCGAGGCCGGCCAGGTGCCCAAGAAGGCTGCAAAGACAATCCGCGAGCGCGCGGATTTCAAGTTGAAACGCATCGAAGAAATCGAAGCGGAAGTGCGCCATGACGTGATCGCCTTCACCACCGCGGTCGCCGAGTTCGTCGGACCAGAGTCGCGCTGGTTTCATTACGGCCTAACATCGAACGATGTCGTGGACACCGCGCAGGCTCTGCTGATACAGCAGGCATCCGCTGTCATTGCGCGAGACCTCAAGGCGCTCGCCGAAGTCCTTGCGCGCCGAGCCTGGGAATTCAAAGACACACCCATGGTTGGGCGCACGCACGGGGTGCATGCCGAGCCGATTACTTTCGGATTCAAACTCGCGAACTGGTATTCCGAAGTGCAGCGGAATATAGCGCGGTTTGATCGTGCAGCCGAAGACATGCGCGTGGGAAAGTTTTCGGGCGCCGTGGGAACGTTCGCGCACCTGAGTCCGGAATTGGAGGAAAAGATTTGCCGCCGGTTGGGATTGAACGCAGCCGCAGTCTCATCCCAGGTGATTCAGCGCGACCGGCACGCCTATTACATGGCGACATTAGCCGTGATTGCTTGCACGCTCGACAAAATTGCGGTTGAGATCCGTCATTTGCAGCGTACCGAGGTTCGCGAAGCTGAGGAATATTTCAGTGAGAAGCAGAAAGGCTCATCGGCAATGCCCCATAAACGCAACCCCGTGACCTGCGAACAAATCAGCGGGCTGGCGCGCGTGGTGCGATCGAACTCACAGGCCGCATTCGAGAATGTCGCTCTATGGCACGAGCGCGATATATCGCATTCTTCGGTGGAAAGAATAATCATTCCCGATTCCACGACTCTCATGGACTACATGCTGCAAAAGACGACCAATCTTATCGATACGCTGTTGGTATATCCCAAGCGGATGAAATTGAATCTTGAAAGCACCGGCGGACTGGTGTTTAGCGGCCAGCTCCTATTGGATCTAGTGGAACACGGACTGTCGCGCGAGGATGCTTACCGTCTGGTCCAATCACATGCCATGCGCGCGTGGAAAGAGGGCCTGAATCTGCGCGAACTGGTGTTGAACGATGTTGAAATCACGCGCCACGTTCCTCGTGCACAAATCGAGCGTGCGTTTGATTTGAAACGGCAGCTCAAAAACATCGATAAAATCTTCGCCCGCGTATTTAAAAGGAAATCCCCGAAAAGGTCAGCCTTGCGGAACCGTGCAAGATAAAGCTTTGTACCCAAAGCGATTCGCTGGACTCTCGCCGCTATAATTTCACCAATGCCCAAGGATATATCCAAGCCTCTGGAGACTCTTCGCGCGCAGATTCGCCATCACGAGTACCGCTATTACGTCCTCGACGATCCCGAAATCTCTGATTTTCAATTCGACCAGCTGATGGACGAATTGAAAAAGCTCGAGGCCGAACATCCTGCTTTGATCACTTCCGATTCGCCCACGCAACGGGTTGGCGGCAAACCTCGGGAAGGTTTTTCGAAGGCGCGGCATTCGTCGCCCATGTTGTCCCTCGATAACACATATAACGTGGATGACCTGCGCAACTGGGAGCATCGCGTACATGAACTGGCGGGGCGAGCCGACATCGAGTATGTATGCGAACTTAAGCTCGACGGCATGTCGCTGGCCTTGCATTACGAAGACGGCAAGCTGGTGCGCGGCATCACTCGCGGCGACGGCACCACGGGTGAAGATGTGACGCTCAATGTGCGGACGGTACGATCCATCCCACTCTCGATTCCGAAAGACAAACTAAAAAAAGCCGGCATACCCCCGAATTTCGAAGTGCGCGGCGAAATGCTGATGCCACTCGGGGCATTTAAGAAAATGAATGAGGATCGTGAGCAAAAAGGACTTGCGGTGTTTGCGAACCCTCGCAACGCCACCGCCGGCACGGTTCGCCAACTAGAGCCGAGCATCACCGCGCAACGCCGGCTGGATTATTTTGCGTATTCACTGCTGATAGACGGCAATACTTATTTCGCCCGGCACTGGGACACTTTGAATGCACTCGATGCTGCGGGTTTGAAAGTCAACCCTGCGCGCACATTGGCCACGAACTTCGATGAGTTGTGGTCATTTATTCAGCAAGAGGAAACGAAGCGCGAGAAGTTGCCTTATGAAATTGATGGCATCGTCATCAAAGTAAATCTGACATCGCTGCAAAGAGAACTGGGATTTACCGGGAAAGCCCCGCGCTGGGCGATCGCATACAAATACGCAGCGCGCGCGGGGATCACGAAGATCGAAGACATTCTGGTGCAAGTGGGCCGCACCGGCAAACTCACGCCCGTCGCTGCGCTCGCCCCAGTTCCGATTGGAGGCACGACCGTCAGCCGTGCCACCCTGCACAATATGGATGAAATCGAGCGCCTCGGGGTGAAGATCGGCGATTGGGTGGAAGTGGAACGCGGCGGAGACGTTATTCCAAAGATCACTCGTGTTGTGGAAGACAAAGATCATCCGCGAGGGTGCAAGACGTTTCACATGCCGGAAAAATGCCCGATTTGCGGTACGCATGTCGTGCGGGCGGAAGGTGAAGTGGACTATCGCTGCGTGAACGTCAACTGTCCCGCGAAACTTCGGGAGAGCATTCTGCATTTTGCGTCTCGCGGAGTGATGAACATCGATGGCATGGGGGAGGCGCTCGTCACCCAGCTTACCGACCGCGGAATCGTTAAAAATGTTGCCGATATTTATCGGCTGACGGAACTCGATCTCCTCAAACTGGAACGGGTAGGGGAAAAGTCGGCGCAGAATGTGTTGTCCGAAATTGTGCAATCAAAGAAGCTGCCGCTGGAGCGAGTGATATTTGGATTGGGTATTCGTTTCGTGGGCGAACGGACCGCGCAGTTTCTGGCAGAACACTTCGGATCGATGAATGCTCTACTGAACGCCTCGGAAGATGAGCTAATAGAGGTGAACGAGATCGGGCCACGCATCGCAAAAAGCATTTCAGAGTTTTTTCAGGTGCCAAAAAATCGGGACTTGGTAGCACAGCTACGAGATGCGGGACTAAATCTGTCCGGAACTAAAAAGCAGCGGGGAACCAAGCTGGCCGGCAAGACGTTCGTACTTACGGGAACCATGCCACACTATAGCCGCGACCAGGCCAAAAAAATGATCGAAGACGCCGGAGGCAGGGTCTCCGGATCGGTCAGCAAGAAAACCGATTATGTAGTCGCGGGAGACGACGCCGGATCGAAACTGGATAAGGCCAAAGAATTAGGCGTCGCCGTCATCGACGAAAAGGCAATGGAGCGGCTGCTGCAAAACTGATTACCGGCGCCAACATCTAAATATCCAGGTTCTTGACGTCCAGCGCATTCTCTTCGATGAACTTCCGGCGCGATTCTACGTCCTCGCCCATTAGCGTGGTGAATATGGTTTCGCACTCGGCGATGTCTTCGAGGCGAACGGAGAGCAGCGTGCGCTTCTCGGGATCCATGGTGGTTTCCCAGAGTTGCTGGGATGTCATTTCGCCGAGCCCTTTATAGCGCTGGACTACGAAGTCCTTACGGCCTTCCGCGAGCACGTATTCAAACAGTTCGCGCGCAGTTTGTTTTTCGACGATCTGCGGCTCTGACTTTTTCTTCGCGGCGGCCTTTGGCGCATTGTCGGTACCAACATTTTTCGCCGCGGAGGCGCCGTCAGTATTTTCCGCATCATCGGGAGCGCTATCCGATTTGCTGGCCTTCGCGATGGATTCGACTACGAAAGGAGGCTCCATGTACTCTTCGATCTGCTTAAATTTCGAAAGCAGTTGGCGGTATTCGGCGGTGGACGCCAATTCCCAGTTGATTAAATGTTCCGCGCCTTGCGAATTTACGTAACGAACCTCCCACAAATTGTGCTCTTCTTCGAACCGGCTCTCGACTTCTTTAAATGACTTCGCTTTTTGCAGTTTCTTTAATTCTTTTTCCAGCTTCTCAATCTTCTTCGGAGGAGCGTTTTTCTCGCCTTCGAAATCTACCCGCTTCGACAGGTCATGCTTGGGCAAAAGTTCGGTAACCTGCTCGTCGCGCAACCGCTTTCCGACTTTATCGAAGACAGTCAGGTATTCGTTAAGCACGGTAATAAATCGCGCCAGGCCCGAGCCTTCCAACTTGGCTGCGCCTTCGCCATAACGAACGATCAATCCATCCGAGGCGCGCTTCACCATTACTTTTACGAATTCACGGTCATCTTTGATGTATTGCTGCGACTTGCCTTTTTTGATCGAGTACAGCGGAGGCTGTGCGATGAATACATTTCCGCGCTTGATCAATTCCTGCATATGCCTGAAGAAGAAAGTAAGCAGCAGCGTGCGAATGTGGCTGCCGTCAACGTCAGCATCCGTCATCAGAATGATTTTGCCGTAACGAAGTTTCGAAGGATCGAAATCTTCTTTCGAGATGCCGGTGCCGAGCGCCGTAATCATCGCGCGGATTTCTTCATGGCCGAGCATCTTGTCGTAGCGCGCTTTTTCTACGTTGAGAATTTTTCCCTTGAGCGGAAGGATGGCCTGGAATCGCCGGTCGCGTCCCTGTTTCGCCGTACCGCCTGCCGATTCGCCCTCTACTAGGAACAGTTCGCACCGCTCTGGCTGCCGTTCAGAACAATCCGCTAGTTTGCCTGGAAGGCCACCGCCATCCAGCGCGCCTTTTCTGCGGGTAAGATCACGAGCTTTGCGGGCGGCTTCGCGCGCACGCGCCGCTTCAATCGCTTTGTTGATAATTTTGCGGCCCACCGTTGGATTCTGTTCGAGATATGCGCCAAGCCGCTCGTTGACGAATGCTTGCACGATACCGGCGATATCGGAATTCAACTTGCCTTTAGTCTGTCCCTCAAACTGCGGCTGCGGAAGTTTCACGCTAATAACCGCGACCAGGCCTTCGCGAACGTCGTCCCCGGTCAAATTTTCCTTTACATCTTTGAACAGGCCCATCTGCTGCCCGGCGTAATTGATGGTGCGGGTAAGCGCGGTGCGGAAGCCGGAGAGATGGGATCCGCCGTCAACGGTGTTGATGTTGTTGGCGAAGCTGAAAACGGTCTCGGAATAGGCGTCGTTATATTGGAGTCCAATTTCCATGACAACGCCGTCGCGCTCCATCTCCATGTAAATCGGTTTGTCGTGGAGAACCTGCTTTCCACGATTCAGGTGCTTGATAAATTCTGCAATGCCGCCGTTATATTTGAATTCAGTAGCTTTGGGCTCGCCAGTCTTGGCGTCGGTAGTGCGCTCGTCAGTAAGCGTGATCAGCAGGCCTTTGTTCAGGAAAGCCAGTTCGCGCAGCCGTTGCGCCAGCGTGTCGTAGTTGTATTCGGTAGCAGTGAAAATGCTTCTGTCGGGAAGAAAATGAACCTTGGTGCCACGCTTCTTCGTCGCGCCGGCTTTTTTCAGCTTGCTGGTCGGCTCACCCGCGGAATATGTCTGCTCCCAGGTAAATCCATCGCGCCAGATTTCGAGTTCGAGTTCTTCGCTGAGCGCGTTCACGCAAGAGACACCGACCCCGTGCAGTCCGCCCGAGACTTTGTAAGAAGAACTGTCGAACTTTCCGCCAGCGTGGAGTTTGGTCATCACGACTTGCGCAGCCGGAACTTTCTCGCCATCAATGTCCATGGCATCGACCGGGATGCCGCGGCCGTTATCGACGACCGTGATGGAATTGTCGAGGTGGATCGTGACCTCAACTTTATCGGCGTGCCCTGCAAGAGCTTCGTCCACTGAATTGTCGACGACTTCATAGACGAGATGGTGCAACCCCATCTCTCCTGTCGACCCGATGTACATGGCGGGACGTTTGCGGACGGCTTCCATTCCGCCGAGAACTTTTATCGAGTCGGCGTTGTAGTCGCCGTTGCCGTTTCCGTCGACAGCAGGGCGTCCATTCTTATTTTTTGGCTCGGCTAGTTCAGCCGTGATCATTTCTTTGCTGGTGGCCATTCAACTCCGTGAGACGGGTTTCGCTGTGAAGTGTTCTGGCGTTACTTCGGGATCGCCGATTTTCTCTCAACCTACTGAATTATTGGTACTTATTGCCGATCTAGATTTAACTCATTATACCATAGCGAAGACGATTTAGAGCGCGGCAAAGTAAGTTGGGAACCCCAGTATTTATACCGTAAACGCCCTCGCGGGAGGGGTGCCAGCAGAGCATAAAGACGGCGTGAATTTGACTAATCGCAGATTTTGACCGACTCGTATTCATGTCGAGGCTTTGACAGCAAGGCCTCTAGATTATTCTCTCCGCCCTTCGCCCTCAGAATATCCCACTTGGGACGCAAACGAGATCTTTTCCCTAGCTTCCATAAGAAGTGACTTAGTTATTTTACCGCCGGCTTGTCTGACGACTAAGAAACGGTCTAGTCGTCGCCGAACTCGTATATATCCAACCATAAAATCGCGCGAGGCGGAGACTCCTCGTCCCTCCCGCCTCTGTAGCGAGGATTCTGCGCGAGTGCCTTGGGACGAATTATCGGAGGTGGAACTTTTCGCGATCGCGGCACGTATGAAACAGAGACTGGAGGTGGTTGTGTTTTCAGTACGCTTAGCAGCCGCACTCTTCGCAATTGGTGGCGCGTTGATTCTCATCAATCAGGCCGTCTGCCAGACTGCACCTTCAGATGTTTACGGCCGCTGGGCAGGAGTTCTTGACATTGTTCACCCAGACGGCAGTGTAGAGCCGGATCAGGCGTTTTTTGTGTTGTCTCTCAACAATGGGGCGATTAGCGGCTCGGCAGGGAACTCCCCCGATCGTCAGACTCCAATCACCACCGGGCATGTTATGCAAGGTAAGCTGAGCTTCGAAATCCAGATCGGTCCGGCCAGGACTGTCAAGTTTGACCTCAACCTGGATGGCAACCATATGCATGGTTTTGCGAGTGGCCTTCCGGTAGAGGATGGTTCGCAAATAGTCGTCGATGTTCGTCGCGCTGACTCTGCATGGCATACCACGACAGCCGTCACGCATATCCCCGACGGGCTCTTTCAAACTATTGCCGCGCTCGATCAGAAGCTCTTTGACGCGTATAACCATTGTGATCTTGTCACAATGGGCGGCTTGGTTACGGACGATCTGGAGTTCTATCACGACAAGACAGGATTATCTATCGGTAAGCAGGTCTTCCTAGAAAGCATTCGGAATAACATTTGCGGCAAAACGCAACGAGAACTGATCCCAGGCTCAATGGAGGTCTATCGTCTGGACCATTACGGAGCAGTAGAGATTGGGCAGCACCGATTCATTCACCCCTCCCATGAAGAGCTGGGGGTGGGCGAGGCAAAATTCATCACCCTCTGGCGCTACAAGGATGGTAACTGGCAAATCACTCGGGAGATCAGCTACGCTCACGGAGCGGCAGGAAAGGACGCATCCCAGACAACTTCGGCAGGTCCCCACTAGCTCCGAAGAGGAAACCTCTCCTCCTTCGACCAGTGAAAAACTGCAAGACCAACACATATTATCCTGCGGAGCGTGCTTTAGACCCTTGCGATAGGCAAACGCACGAGGAGGCAGCTTTATTCAGAGTTTGTGGTTTTGCGGCATTTGCGACCGGCGACGCCCCCTCGGGCAGGCCAACCTGATAAAATAACCCTTTCAGGAGAATTCCCTAACTATGGGTGTACCGGTTTCACAGATGTGGACGGTTGTGACTTACGTCCTGGGGCAAAAAATTGCTGGACGCAAGCAATATCCGCTGGTCCTGATGCTTGAGCCGCTGTTTCGCTGCAATCTGGCCTGTGCTGGATGCGGCAAAATTCAGTATCCCGCCCACATTCTCAAGCGCGACCTGACTCCCGAGGAGTGTTTTAAAGCGGTCGATGAGTGCGGCGCCCCGATGGTTTCGATCCCCGGTGGCGAACCACTGATGCATCCCCAGATTGCGGAAATTGTCGAAGGCCTGGTTGAGCGCAAGAAATATATTTATCTGTGCACCAACGCATTATTGCTGAAAGAGAAAATTCACCTTTTCAAGCCCAGCAAATATCTCACGTTCAGCGTTCACATGGACGGTCAGCGCGAGCACCATGATTTCTCAGTCTGTCGCGAAGGTGGATATGAGATTGCTGTTGATGGCATTCGCGAGGCGTTGAAGCGCGGATTTCGCGTAACGACCAACACGACTTTGTTCGACGGGGCTGACGCAAACAGTGTGCGTGCATTCTTCGACGAAATGATGGATCTTGGCGTCGAGGGCATGATGCTTTCGCCGGGCTATTCCTACGACAAAGCACCCGACCAGCAGCATTTCCTGGGACGCGCCCGAACCCGCCGCTTATTCCGCGCTATCCTCTCCAACCGGAAGAAAAATTGGAAATTTAATTTGTCGCCGCTGTTCCAGGAATTCCTCATGGGCAAGCGGCAATACGCATGCACTCCATGGGGCATGCCAACCTATAACATTTTCGGCTGGCAGAAGCCGTGCTACCTGCTTCAAGACGGATACGCCGACACATTCCAGGAATTACTCGCAGAAACCGATTGGTCAAATTACGGCACCGAGTCAGGAAATCCCAAGTGCGCGAACTGCATGGTGCACAGTGGATACGAGGCTTCGGCGGTCAACGATCAGTTTGGATCTTTGCGCGGATTTCTCGCGACGGTGAAAGCGACACTGTTCAATCGCTATCCGGATGCAGGCGCACTGCGGCTGTTGGATGAAGGGTCGAGTGCTGGGCATCCCGCAGCCTTGGTTCAAATTGAAGCTCCCAGCGAGTCGCTTCAGGAAACCAGCGCATGAAGGCCGAGCCGATTCCTGATTCCGAGCCCCAAGATTTGAGGCCGCACAAGCCGCAGGTTGTACTTAATCCCGACGCTCTCGAAATCGCGCCTGGCCACGAACGCGAAAAACTCGAGGGCTGGATTCCCTCTTTAGCCACGGAGATGGAAATTCGCCACGCCCTGGAAAAAGCTTTCGACTTCCGCGGCGACATTACCATTACGCGAAAAGATGGAAGCAAAATTGAAGGCTACTTATTCGACCGCCGCAGCGGTTTAACGCTGGCGGATTCTTTCGTGCGCATCTTTGAGAAAGCTAGCAATCAGAAAGTTTCAATCTCTTATGCCGACATTGGCGCACTGGCATTCAGCGACCGTGACCCTGCTGCCGGCAAAAGTTGGGAAGCGTGGTTAAGGAAATACAAAGAAAAGAAAGCCGCGGGCGAAAAAAATATCACCCTTTCCCCAGAATCTCTCGATTAATTAACGCGGCTTGCTTCCAAACCGCAATTTCTCTATCAATTCGACTACGTCATCGTCGCTTCCAGCGATAAAAGTGACCGACAATAAATATCCTTTACTCAGCATGACCAGCGAGCTTTGGTGAGTGCTCAGGTTGCCGGATTCCTTGACGAAATCCCTGCGCACGATTGGCTTTCCGTCGACCGGAAATTCGTACGGGTCATTTACGATTTTGAAACCCTTGGACTGCGCCACTTCGGTCAACAGCCCGAAATAGTCCGCCGCAGCTTTCAATCCGGGATAAGATCCGGCGCTCTCGACTGCGATAATCACCGCTGAGTTGACAGTATTGCCAGGCGCGGCCGGAGGCCTTTCAAAAATTGCCAGCAGAACCTTCGACTTTCCTGCCTCAACGTCTTCCGCCATTTCGGACGTGCGATCCACCCAGCCGAATGGCACCTGGTACGAAAATTGAAAGAAATTATTACGGTAAACGTCTTTGACGGTCGAGCCCGAATCTGGCGCAGCTTTGCGAATCTGCGAATGTGGCGAGGACGAAGATCCTGGCGTGGTGGAGGGCTGTTGAGCAAAAACGACGTTGCAACAGGAGCACAAGAAAATTCCGGCTATAGCAGCCCGCATGCATTGATCGTACAAGAAATCGATGCGCCCGCACTGCCAGACGGAAACGAGGCCTGTCCTTCCGTAGCGCGCTGTCACGCTATCAACTTCGCCAGGACAAATGCCGCCGCCGCCGCGAGTCCTCCGATGACCATGGTCTGAGTCGCGCTACGAATTCGTCCCGTGCCGGTGAAACTACCTTTGAGGTAGCCGAAAATTCCCAGCGCCGCCAAAGTCACAATGGCCGAAAATAATAATCCGCGCGATGCGCTCGACAGCACCAGATAAGGCGACAACGGGATGACCCCGCCTGCCACATATGCGAGCGCAATAGTCGCGGCGCTGGTGACGGCTCTGCCAGATTCCGGCGCTTCCAATCCCAGTTCGAAGCGCATCATGAAGTCCACCCAGGCATCGGGACGCAAGCTCAGGGCCTCGACTATTGGCGAAGTTTCCTGTTCGGTCAAACCATATTTATGGAACACGCGGCTGACTTCGGCTTTTTCTTCCTCCGGAATTTCTTCGATCTCGCGATATTCGCGCACTCGCTCCTGCTCGTAATGTTCCGCATCTCCACGGGCGGCAAGATAACCTCCGAGGCCCATAGCAATCGATCCAGCGGCAATTTCGGCGAAGCCCCCAACCACAATCAGCCGCGTGCTCTGCACCGCGCCTGACAGGCCGGCAGCCAGGGCAAAGGGTACGGTAAGACCGTCCGACATGCCAATAACAACATCGCGGACGAAGTTGCCCGCGGTGAAATGGGTTTCAGCGTGTGCATGTGCGTGTCCTGTCATCCCTCTGCCTCCGGGTGCGAATTTAAATAATTCTGAGCCGCCGTCACCACTTCACGCTCTCCTCGATAGGAAAGTTTCTGGGCACTCTCGGCCAGCGGAATCCACAACGCTCGCTTCACTTCGATCCTCATTGCCGCATCAATATCGTCGATTTGGCCGGAGCGATACCGCAACAAATAAAAACTCACGATCTTAAAAACCCGTTGTTGATCGCCCCATGAACGCACGTAAGCATACTTAATATCTTTCAACTTCGTTACCAGATCAGCGTTAAGGCCGGTTTCTTCGAAGACTTCGCGAATCGCCGCAGCCTCAGGTTTCTCCCCCGGATCCACCAATCCTTTAGGTAAAGCCATGACCATTTTTTGTGAACTCTTGCGCTTCGGCAGCCCAGAATCGACAACAGGAGCCGATTTCTGAGGCTCGATCACCGCCATTTCCCAGCCATCCCCAACAGCGCGGACCACCACACCCCCCGCTGAGATCTCCCGGATCATGCGCTCTAAACTATCAGGATCAGAGAAGTTAGTCATTGCGTGAGGCGTGCAAACGCAAATTCCGTGTATATATCAGCTGGTAACACTCTATCGCGCACCGGCCAGCACTTGCCTTGGCATCTAACTTGCTGGTTAGTAAAGCGGGTTAGACCGCACTGTGAGGTCTCTGTGAAGAGTCTGGGAAAAATCGTTCGCTCGGTACAAGCCTTTGGCCGCGAACTCTCATCTCGCGCTTCCCAACCAATCGAAAGCATCTCCGGAATCAGCCTGGCGCTTGGAGGCGGTTTTGCTCGCGGCATTGCTCATATCGGTGTCCTGAAAGTCCTCGCAGAAGAAAATATCCCCATCCATTCGATAGCCGGGACCAGCGTGGGCGCGCTCGTCGGCGCCGCATATTGCAGCGGGCTCTCCGTGGAAGAGCTGGAGCAAATCGCTTCGCAGGTGCGTTTCAAACATTTTGCGCGTTGGACTCTTTCGCGTTACGGCTTTGCCAGCAATCAGCGGATGATTGGATTTCTCAACAGCGTGCTTAAAGTAAAAAACTTTGAAGAACTGCAAATACCTTTAGCGGTTGCGGCTACTGATTTTTCAACCGGTGAAGGCGTGGTATTTCGCTCGGGCCCGTTGATTGATCCGGTGCGTGCAAGTTGCGCATATCCCGGCATGTTTCTGCCGGTGAAAATTGACGGACGTCTGCTGATCGACGGAATGCTGGCTCACGCAGTTCCAACGCGGCCTCTGCGAGACGCGAGCGCTGACCGGGTGCTAGCGGTGAGCCTGAAGGCTAGATGGACGGGCTCCGAAGGTCCGCGGCACTTGTTCGACGTCATCGGACAATGTTTTGCCATTGCCCAGGAGATGAATTGCACATTATGGCGTTCAGCAGCCGATCTGGTTGTCGAGCCGGACGTGACGGAATATAAGTACGACGACTTCGAACATAGCGCAGACTTGATTCGATCGGGCGAAGTGGCGATGCGCGCCGCCATGCCCGAAGTTCGCAAATGGCTGCACCCGGAAATGACTCAGGCCCTGACCGTATCAAAGCCTCGCGGAATCCGATCCGCTGCCGTAACCGAAGATTACGTCTAGCTGAAAAATTCCCATCGTACAAGATTCGCCGGACGCAGCAGCTTGAGGATAACGTCCTCGCCCCAGACCTAAAATAGCCGATACAATCCTCGCTTGAACCTCGACGACACTATCGTCGCCATCTCTACTCCTCCGGGACGCGGGGGAATCGGTATTATCCGCATCGCTGGTTCTGACGCAAAAAAAATCGCGTTGCCGATGCTTCGTCTACAGCATGTGCTGGAACCTGGCCGCGCCATTTTTGGGGATTTGATCGACCCATGCGACGCGGGTGCACCCCGCTTATCCGACCAAGCAGGGACGGCCGGGCGAAGCGCGGCAAATCGCATCGACGAAGTGGTCGTTACCTTCTTTGCAAAACCCCATTCCTACACGACCGACGACATCATCGAAATCTCGGCGCACGGCTCGCCGGTCGTGCTGCACCACGTAGTTGAAATTGCTCTAGCCGGCGGGGCGCGACTAGCTGAACCCGGCGAGTTCACCATGCGGGCTTTCCTGAATGGACGAATCGATCTTACCCAAGCGGAAGCGGTTCGCGACCTGATCGATTCACAGACCCTCTACCAAGCCAAGATTGCCTCGCAACAGCTCGAAGGTGCATTGTCGCATCGTCTTCAACCAATCAAGAAAAACTTGATTGAGCTTATTGCAGCCCTGGAAGCCGGAATAGACTTCGCTGAAGACGATATTTCGATTATGTCCGCAACTGCGATCACCCGGCGCACCGCAGCCATTCGCCGGCCATTGGAAAATCTGGCGCAGTCCTTTACATACGGAAAAATTGTGCATCAGGGACTCACGCTCGCGATCATTGGCCGCCCCAATGTCGGCAAGTCGAGTTTATTTAATCAACTGGTCGAGCGCGAAAGGGCCATAGTCACCGCCAGTCCCGGAACCACTCGCGATCTGGTTACGGAGACGGTCGCCATCGGCGGGATCCCCGTTCGCCTCATCGATACCGCCGGAATTCGCCAGGCTCTCGATGAGGCCGAAAGCATCGGAATCCGCAAATCTCTGGAGGCGCTGGCCGACGCAGATCTAATACTCATCGTTCTCGATTCGAGTCAGAATATTGCCGGCGAAGATCGGGAATTGTTAAATCATGCAACCGGACGAAGCGCCATACTGGTTGAAAACAAAATGGACTTGGGCTCTCTGCAAAAAAGCATTACAGACACCACTCTGGCACGCGTACGAACATCGGCAACCACCGGCGAGGGAATCGCCGGCCTCAGAAGTGAAATCATCCGGCATATTTGTGGAGACTCCGCCGCCCAAATTGAAACCGGCTTCCTTACCAGCGTTCGGCATCAAAGCCTGGTGAGGGATTCACTCGCAGGCTTGCAATCCGCAAATATCGCGGCCGAGAATCGTATTCCGCACGAGATGCTCTTGCTGGACCTCTACAGCGCGCTTCGTTCGCTCGACGAAATCACTGGAGCCACAACCACCGACGACATTCTGAATCTGATTTTCAGCACATTCTGTATCGGAAAGTAAGTTTATCCGTTTACCGGCTTTTGCATCCAAAGTGAGTCCGCAAGGAGATTGAAATGGAGCGCGACCTGGCCAAACAGATTCTCGAAGAAATGCTTCCTTATCTGGAGAAAATAGATACCGAGAGCGCTGCAATCCTGCAATTGTTAAAAGACAAGAAATTGACCACCGACGAGGAATTTGCGACTTACCTCGAGCAAGCGGGCAATGCCACAAATATAAAGTGGCTCGGAGCGCGGGTTAGGATCGAACACTTGTTGGCCGGAATTGGCAAAGAAGCGGAAAAGGAGAAAGAGAACGCCAAGGACAGAGAGAAGCAGAAAGACGCCGGAAAAGGCGAACCGGGGAAAGATGAGTCAAGAAAAACCGATCAAGAAAATCGTGGCGACAGCGCCGGCGAAAGCCAGCCTTCGAAGCACGATCAAAAGTCTGCCGAAAATGAGCCTGGGGATGCACAAGGCAATGAAACTGATGCAGGGTCCGACAAGCCCAAACCGGGCCCCAATAGAAAGCGGTGATATATCTCAGGCCGGCGAATCGTGATGGGGGTCGATTCGACGTGCGAGCTCTCCTTCGCCGAACTTGTCATTGAGGAGGCCAAACCGGGCTGGCCGGTTCAATTCGCCAGACCGGGCCATCCATGTAAAGCTGCCCCTCCATTTTTACGAAGGCAGGAGCATCCTCCTCAAGAATCCAAATATGCGCATCAGGTGGCTGCTTGCCGATGACGGTTGCGACCGCCCCGGCAGGTCCGCCTAACTCCATCTTGAGGCGGTAACGAATCGCCTGCCGCGGGGCGCCTGCAACCGAAAGCGGGTCCTTTCCCTCCGGAGAGATCACGAGATTGAGCAAGCGTGGCTTTGGGGTCGCGGCCAAAAATGTCACCGTCGTATCTGCCGAACCCGGCGCCATGCTGGTGAGCAAAGTTGGAATCAGTCCATTCGCCAAATCGACGGGTAGCTTAAGACGGTCGGTCTCCGCTTTGTCGGCGCCACCTTTCTCCTTGGAATGGACGGTCACCTCGCCGGACGAACAATTTACTGACACATCCAAAGGATGCGGGAAAGATGGGCCCTTTTGGATGAGATGATAACTTAATAGTCGAAAAGTGCGCCGCTGAGAATAGACGGCGGTTTCATCATGCTGCGAACTATCCTTGAAATTGAACAGCAAGCGGATGGTGACGCGATTGCCGTTAGCTACCTGTATTAAATCACCGTGCGCGATAGGCTTGCCTTGAAGAGTGCTTAAAACAAGGAATCCGTGATACGTTCCCTGTTGATACCGCACCGGTACAGGCTGTGCGTAAAGCGGGAAAATAAACGATGCGACGCATAGAACAAGAGCGGTTCCAAATCTTTGCCGGCGAATACTCGCTGTGCGCGGCTGGCCGCTCATTTTGCCTCGACTGCCTGAATTGCCGCTCCGAAAACTTTTCCCTGATGCCGGTCCTGCACAAAGGCGATCCACTGCAAATTGTGAACATCGTCTCCCGGCTCAATTTTTAAGTTAACATTCTGCGCAAAAGATTCGCCGCGTTTCACGGTTCCGACATTCTTGAGAGTCCGCACCACGTTCGTGTAAGCGAGGTGTTGCCCGGCATTTTCTCCCCGCAAAACCTGCGATTCGGCGTGATGAAGCACAATCGCCACATACACATCGGCTTCCTTGGAATTGAATGAATCCGGCAGAGCGTCGGTTTCGACATGTCCCCGTAATGTGTCGCCATCGAGAGAGACCGAGGATAAAGCGACTCGCATCTTTGGCGTCCCCGCCGCCTGAATGATATTTTGCTGGGCGGCGCGCACGTCGCTTCCCAGAAATTCTTTGCTCCCATCCACAACCATTTCCGGGGTATATGGACCCTTCAGTCCGAACCGGTCTTTATATATGTTTTGCCGCTCGGTGTAGGCGCTGGATGAAAATGGGTCCTTCCAACCGTCATGGTTCCAATAATCAACGTGCTCACTTAGAACGATTAATTCCGCGGAGGCAATCGGTTGAGCGCTATCGAGCTTTCCCAGAATCGCGTCAGCCGGCGGACAACTCGAGCAGCCTTCCGACGTGAATAGCTCCAGCAATATAGGGGTGCGGGTGTTTGCCGCGCTGCTGGATTCTCCGGCGAGATTCAGCGAGCTGACCAACACCACGATTGCGAATAAAAATCTCGTAAGGTTACGGATCATTTTGCCCTCCGATTAAGCTAAACCTATTTCGACAAAGCGCTCAAAGCCTCGCGAAACATTTCTTCAAACGAGCCGCCATTTCTTTCGATGGAATGCAGCGCCTTTTCCGCGGTTGGACGCTGATATCCCAGGTTCATTAATGCCGACAAAACATCTTCTTCGGCGGACGTCAAGACTTGCGCCTGCAACATTTCCCCCGCAACCTGTGCCGGCATTTTATCTCTGAGCTCGAGCACCATTCGCTCCGCTGTCTTCTTGCCAATCCCCGGAATTCGCGTCAGCCGCGCCACGTCATTTCGGCGGATTGCGGTAACCATTTCATCCGCCGGCATGCCGCTCAAAATTGTAATCGCAAGCTTCGGGCCAATCCCGCTGACTGAAATTAATCTTTCAAACAATACTTTTTCGAACGTTCGCAGAAAACCATACAAAGCGATCTGATCTTCTCGGACATGGGTATGAATATTGAGAGAGACCTCGTTCCCTACACCCGGCAAGCCGGAAAACGTTGGGACGGTGATGGTGACGTCATACCCAACCCCCCCAGTTTCGACTATCGCCTGGTTGGGATGCTTCGTCAGCAGTTTTCCGCGAAGATGAGCAATCATCTTGCAAGCATTGTAAGGCGAACGGCCGCTTCTTTTCCGTGTTTTATCCTCCAACGACACCTGACTCTCTGCGCTACCATGAGGCCAATCATGGTCTTCGACGTTTTAGCTGCTCTTTTTTCGCAGGCTTCGTCTCGTTGGCCGATCTTTGTCACTCACTTGCGGAGCAATTCTGTTGGCCTTCCTCTCGGCGATTGTCGTTTGGCTGTTCTGCCATGTATTCCCGGTGTCTTTGCGGAAGTTTTGGGCTGTGATTGTGCCCCTGGTTCTCGCGTATTGCCTCTACTGGGCTCCGGTTTGGTTCTTCGGGGAGCTGTCATGGGAATATCACAACTGGATGTTCGTGTTCCTCTTTCCGTGGTTTCTGGCTGGGGCTTTTCCTTCGGCCGTAGTTGTCTGGATTTTCGAAAAGCACCATTCCTGCTAATGAGGCACGAGCAGTCCAAACGCGTTCAGTCTGACTGTTGCTAGAGCGCCATTGCACTTACTGAAACAACTGTTGGACCGCGATTCGGGGTGATATTATTTCGCGAACCGACCTTATACTTTTAGCTCCCGTCCGAGCATTCCTATGTCCGACAGCGTGAATCGAGGCACGTCCACTAATCTCGATTTTCTCCGCAGCGTGGCTGTCTTGATGGTGCTTTTCGACCACCTCACGCGGCACTACCACTACGACCGGTTCGGAGCCATTGGATTGTTCGGCGTCCTGCTGTTCTTCGTGCACACGTCGCTGGTATTGATGTATTCGATGGAAAAGAGCTGCCAGACCGGCTTTGCGCTGGTGAAAGATTTCTACGTACGGCGGTTCTTCCGGATTTACCCGTTGAGCATTTTAGCGGTGTTGGCTGCGGTTGCACTCCACTTGCACGCCGACGGACGAGGTCTCGCGTTGGCACCTAGACCGGGCGTCCTGGAATTTGTATCGAATCTACTGCTCGTTCAGAACCTTACTTACTCAAGCTCGATTATTGGTCCACTCTGGTCACTACCGCTTGAAGTGCAGATGTATTTGGCTTTGCCCTTTTTATTCCTTTGGAAAAAGCGCTCGTTCTGGCCACTGCTCGGGCTTTGGCTGGCTTGCGGAATGTTGGGACATTTCCCTCAGGCCTTCCCGGCGCTGAACTGGCTGTCGGTGCTGATTTTCGTGCCCAACTTTCTCCCCGGCGTCATGGCTTACACCCTGAAAAGAGAGAGATTCATCCCGTCATACTATTGGCCTCCGTTTGTGCTTTTGCTGGGACTCGTTTTTCTTTTGGAGCCCACGCGCCGGGTCGGGGCGGAGCTGTGCCTGCTGTTGGGAATAGCAATTCCCCAGTTCAAGGAAATCACTTTTCGACCGCTCACGCTTATCAGCCACCGTATTGCGATGTACTCATACGGCATATATCTTGGCCACTCATTCTTTATCTGGTTTGCCCTTACCCAGCACCATAGTTGGATTCTTTTCTGGCTGATGTGGCTGAGCATCCCGGCGATTCTGTACCACGCGTTCGAGCATCCGCTGATTAATTTCGGACGCGAACTTGCGGGGGCGATCTCCAGGGAAAAGGCGCCAACTGCGAGACCGCTGCCGGTGACTCTGGTCAGCACCGAAACGTAAGACCATCGCGACGAACATTGCACGATTTTTCGCACGTGCGGTCTGTTTAGGCGACCTGACCCAATCAACATAATCACTAAATTGGTTGCCGCGCTCGTCGTGGTGATCCGCTCCCCTAAAACCGCACACGGCTGAGTATGATTTCAGATTGCGGAGAGGGGGCGAGGTGTGTCGAAGTGAAATTAGACTCAGCTCGCTCCTCGCAGTGAATTTGCTCCGACTATTTCAGGAAGGGATTCACCCGCTTCGGGTCATACTCGAAATCGACCAGGCCGTCGCGGTAGTCGATTTTCACGTCTAGCTGTCTCAGCGTTGTGAAACCCAAAAATCCGGATATCTCCGTACCCATGTGGCGACTTACGTTGGAGAGGTCGAGGCTGATGATGTCCGAGTTCGCCTGGCTAAAGTGCCCGAAACGCAAAGAAGCCTTCTCGGAACTGTAGACCTTCTCCACCGCGCCATTCACCCCACGAACTCGCAGACGTTCTTCAGAGATAACCTTGCTGACCTGCCGTCCGGCACGCACCGAAAGGATGTTCGCGAAGGCACCGGTATCGAGTCCGAAAAGCATAGACTTGCCGCTGTTCACATTGGTAGGCACCAGAATGTTGTGGCCAAAACGGAAGACTTTCGTCCAGTCTGCCATTTCAGGCGCGATGAAACGATCCTGGGGAAGGTGCTGGGCGTGCGGAACTGGTGGCGCTGGGGCATTCTGATCCTTGGCGAACCCTTCGTGGGTGGCGTCTGGCTTCTGCTCCGCATTCGCCTCGTCCTCTGCCTCGGTGTTTAGCGATGTGGGTGGTGTGGAATCCTCGGGGCGTTTCGGTAGAGGGGAAAGCTTTAGCTGCATTCCGGGAAGGTCAATGTCGACCAGGTAGGCCCCGAAGACATCAGCGCCAATCAGTCCGTCTTCTTCGGCCACGGAACTTTTATCGCTCACCGCCACCACACAATCCTGGAACTCGAGTTCGCCGATTCGAAGGTGGTCGGCGACGGCGGTGTAACCGCTTTGCAAGCCTTTGTCGCCAATCCCTCCGTAGTGAAGGGCAGAAATTGGGATCAATCCGGCTTTTTCCGCACTCTTGCGGTTCACAAGGATTCCGCCAGCGCCGGTATCGAGAAGGAGGCGGACGGCGCGGTCGTTAAGTTTAACGGACAACCCTATACCTTGCATCCGATGGCCATTCTCGCCATACATGGTGTCCAGCTTAGTCTCGGTTTTTTCCAATTTGCTGACGAGCTTACAAGCGTGCATGGGTTTATCGGCCGTAGCGCTGAGAAACTGCAAATACTCTTCCATTGCTGTGGTTTCTTCCTGATCGTCCGGGTGCGGAGAGTCGAGGTAAGCCTGTATCGCCGAGAGCCTTTCCTTTCGGGGCAGGGTGCGCAGCCATGCCCTCTGCACTTCAATATCATCGGGCGCGATTTCGTGGGCGGTTCTCAACAGTTCATAAGCTTTTCGGTATAAGGAGTAAGAACGATACAGCCGCGAAAGTCCCAGGTACGCATGGAACTCTTTCGGGTCGAGTTTCATTGCGGCGCGGTATGAACCTTCTGCGTCGGCCATTTCGCCGAGACGAAACTGGACATCACCTTTGGCGGTTAGCAGTATGGCCGAGTCGGGCTGGGTTGCGAGCGCAACTTTCACGGCGTCAGAAGCTTCATCAATCTTTTGTTGTCGTAACGCGGCGCGCACAAGTCCGACTTCGGCAGCTATCCATTGTGCAGGTACTAGGTTCGAATCGGCACGAAGCAAGGTTTGATAGCTGATCTCGGCTTCTGCAAATTTGCCTGCCCGATAAAGTTGATCGGCAACTGCCAATGTAGGGTTGATGCTTGCCGGGAGCGCATCTTCGCCAATTGCTATGGTCGGGAGCGAGAGCAGTACAAAAACGAGAATATTCGCGGCGCAAAAAAAAGAGGACATTAGATAGGTCCCAAGCGCAGCAGAGTAGCATGAACTCGAGTTTCCGGGTAGCCGCGAACGCTTAAAACGGAACGCCAAAATAACGGCGGCAATAGGTCCCTTGTAAAACACGAGCCCGAGCAGTGCACGGGAGATGAAAGGGTTGAGTGGAACCTAAGTGATTGTGGGACGCTTTTGGCTTACTTCGTCGCGCTCTACTACTCCGTCTTTGATGTAGACGACGCGGCGTGCGTATTCGGCGATGTCGTGTTCGTGCGTCACCAGGATGATCGTGTTGCCTTCGGCCTGAAGGCGGTCGAACAGCGCCATGATCTCGTTCCCGGTTTGTGAATCGAGGTTTCCGGTCGGCTCGTCCGCCAGAATGATTGAAGGACGGTTGACCAGCGCGCGGGCAATCGCAACTCTTTGCCGCTGACCTCCAGAGAGTTCGTTGGGCTTGTGCATCATGCGCGATTCCATGCCGACTGAAGTCAACGCGCCCTTCGCCCGTTCAGCTCGCTCGTCCGACGGGACGCCGGCATAAATCAGCGGCAACTCGACATTGTGCAGAGCAGTCGCGCGGGCAAGCAGATTAAATGTCTGAAAGACGAAGCCAATTTCCTTATTGCGAATGCGTGCGAGTTCGTCGTCGTCGAGTTCGCTGACGCGCTGGTTGTTGAGCCAGTATTCGCCTTTGCTGGGCGTATCGAGACAGCCGATCAAATTCATCAAGGTCGATTTGCCGGAGCCGGAAGGACCCATGATGGCAACGTATTCGTTGCGGCGGATTTGGAGGTTAACTCCGCGCAGCGCGTGCACCTGTTGTTCCGAGCCCATATCGTAGGTCTTCCACAGATCGATGGTGGCGATCATGCAGGATTCGGGCGAGTTCGACACCACGGGCTGTGGCATGTTGAGGACTTCGGCAGTTGCCATTTTGTTCTCCTGACTCTCTCGGGACAATCATTCACCCGCGTATTAGACTTTGACGAACGGCGCCAATTAAGGTTAGAAGGATGCGTCCCCTCGGGGCCGTATCCAGACTCTACGAACTCTCGTCCTCTTCTTCTTTCTTCGGCGCCGTGTTGTCTATCTTGACATTTACTCCGGGACGCATGGTCCGCAGCACCTTATAGCTTCCGGTAACGATCTCGTCGCCTTCTTTCAGGCCATCCACCACTTCAATATCAGTGGTTCCGGCTATGCCCGTGCTCACCGGAACGAACTCGGCTTTGTGATTGCGAATCACGAAAACTCCCTGAATCTCCTGATCCTGCTTGGCAGTCTCGGCGCTCGATTGAGGAGCGGAGGCATGCACGGATCCACTCTCCTGGCTCTTATCGAGCAGGTCCTCGGGACGCCGCACGGTTAACGCCTGAATCGGGATGGTCAGCGCGTTGCTTCGGGTCGCCGTTGTGATCTTCGCGGTCGTTGACAATCCGGGACGGATATCCATTGGCGGATCGGTGAGCGTGACCACGACTTTGAAATCTTTCGCCTCCTGATTCGCGGTGTTCTCCTGCGAAGTCGCAACGCCAGTCGAGCGCACGATGGCGTTGTCGCCGATCTCCGTGACTATGCCCTTGAAAGTCTTCTTAGGAATGGCGTCTATGCTCACTTCGGCGGGTTGGCCCAGTTTTACGCTGACAATGTCGGTCTCATCCATTTCTACTTCCGCGGTGATGATCGACATATTCGAGAGCGTCATGAGCGTGCTGCCAGGAGAGTTTTGAATTCCGATGACGACCGTCTCACCTTCGCGCACCGGCAGATTGGTGATGATTCCGTCGAAAGGCGCCGCATAAGTGGTCTTTTGCAGCACGTCGGCGGCATGGGTCAAGTTCGCGCCAGCCAGCGAAATATGTCTTTCTGCGGAATCCTTTTGTGCTTTGGCCTGTGCGACTTTCGCCTCCGCCTGCGCTAATCCAGCCTCGGCCGATTGCCAGGTGGCGCGCTGCGTGTCGTAATCCTGCTTCGCAATCAATGCGTCTTTATAGAGGGCTTGGCTTCGGTTCCAGTCGAGCCGGGCTCGCTCGACGGTAGCCTTGGCCTGATTCAAATCCGCGACCGAGGTGTTCAGCGCCGCGTCGGCGGCAATGGCGTCCGTCTTCGCAGCCTCCACTGTGGCTTGGTTTGCGTTGACATCCGCGGAAGATTGCACGTTTTCCAACTGGGCCAACAGTTGACCCTTTTTGACGTGGTCCCCTTCTTTTACGTATAGATGAGTAATCTTGCCGAAAGCGTTTGCGCCGATGTTGACGTAGGTTTTCGGCTTGATTTCTCCCGACGCGCTCACCACCGAGACCAGATCAAGACGCGTCGCCTTGCCGGTTTGTACCGTGACCAGGTTCTTGTGGCTCTGGTGCACGGTGAAACCCACGATGGATGCCAGAACGACGATTATTCCGGCTACGATTGCGACCTTCTTCCAAGTTTTCATTGCTCGTTTTTCTTTGCCCGCTAACCCTGGGAGTAGACGCTCGCTTTGCGGCTAGAGCTATCTACTGAAGCAGATACGACTGCGGGGACCATAAAGTTCCACCGTCGCCGACTCGCTATTGCAAGCCTAAGTTGAGGTGAAGTAAACCCCCAAATTATAACCTGCAAAACCTCCAGTTGGTATTCTTTGGCTAAGAACAACCGCGTCTCTGCGCCGAAGCAAAGATATGCGATTGCCGCAAATATAGGCACCCATCGCTTGCGTCACGGCATCCGATAGTCATAGAATCTAGGGTAAGCGGAGTAGTTTCTTAAGGAGTATCCGGTATATGTCCCCCTCGTCCTGGCGAAACCGTCTCGTTTTGCCATTATTTTGCGCGTTGATCCTATCGGCAGGAACTGCGGTCGTAACTCAGCAGGCCGTTGCCCAACAACCATCCGCTCAACCGCCGGCTTCGGAAGCTGCCCCGGCGCCAGATGCAGCCTCCAATCCAGATCCAGTTAAAGATTCGCAGGCAGTCGATCCGCTTAAGCGCCCGATCGACGAAAAAAAGAAGAAGGAGAACGCCAACTCCCTCAAACAGGAGTTGAGCAAGACCTACAAAAAGTGGCTTGATGAGGATGTCGTTTACATCATCACTCCAGCGGAGCGAAAGGCATTTAAGCAGCTCTCGAATGACGAAGAGCGGGATCAGTTTATGGAGTCGTTCTGGCAGCGCCGCAATCCCAATCCGGAGAGCGAAGATAACGAATTCAAGAATGAACATTACCGGCGCATCGAATACGCCAATGATCATTTTGCGGCGGGTATTCCCGGATGGAGAAGTGATCGCGGCCGCATGTACATCAAGTTTGGCCCTCCCGATGAGATCGATTCACATCCCTCTGGAGGGGCTTACAGCCGTCCCATAGAAGAAGGTGGAGGCGAGACTTCCACATTTCCCTTCGAAGACTGGAGATATCGCCATCTTGACGAAATTGGCGAACAGGTCGAAATTGAGTTTGTGGATAGCTGCATGTGTGGCGATTACCACATGACCATGGACAAGAACGAGAAGGACGCGTTGCTTCACGTTCCCAATGCTGGCTTGACCTATTACGAGCAAATGGGGCTGACCAACAAGGCGGATCGAGTCGAAAATAACGGTATCTACACCACTGGCGAAAATCCCATGGATCCGGGCCAGACCAATAGCAAAGAGTTCGACATCCTGGATCAGTATGCGAAATTAAACGCGCCTCCCCCGGTTAAATTCAAGGATCTGGAAGAGATCGTGAAGACCAGGATCAGATACAACTTGATGCCCTTCGACGTGCGCGTCGATTTCGTGAAGGTCACGAGCGATACAGTTTTGGTGCCGATAACTATCCAAGTAAAGAATCGTGACGTAACGTTCGTGAATAAAGAAGGAATTCAGCGGGGAACGGTCAACATTTTTGGAAGGGTCACCACTCTGGCAGGACGTCCTCTCCAGCCGTTTGAAGATACCGTGCAGGTCGACGTGCCAGCCGAACTGCTGCCTAAGGCGACAGAAAATTCGTCGGTATATTGGAAGGCTCTGCCGCTCCGCCCCGGACGCTATCGTCTTGATATTGCGGTAAACGATGTAAATGGAGACCGCAAGGGCACGTGGAGCAAGAGCATCATCGTTCCGGACTTTGCCGATGATCGTCTCGACGCTTCATCGCTGATCGTGGCCGATCAGATGGAGCCGGTGGCTTCGAAAAACATTGGCACCGGATTCTTCGTCATCGGGTCCATGAAAGTTCGTCCCCGGGTCGCTTCGTCTGATGGCAAACCGGTCAGTTTTAAGCGCAATCAGAAGCTTAATTTCTGGATGCAGGTATATAATCTCAGTCTCGACGATAAGACTCATAAGCCGTCGGCCACGATCGAGTATAACGTCGTAAACGCGGCGACTAATAAAAACGTAATTCACACCGTGGAATCGACCGATCACATGGGAAACATTGGTGATCAGATGACTCTACAGAAGACCCTGGCAGCGTCCAATCTGGACCCGGGAATTTATCGTATTCAGATAAAAGTGAATGACAATTTGTCCAAGCAAACGGTGGATCCATCAGCGACCTTTGCGGTTGAGTAGGAATCCGCAGAAAGGCGGTGTCGGCGTGCTGCGTGCGCTAGGCCATATCGGGATTGCCTTATGTCTGCTGCTTCCGGCTGCCGCAGCCGATCGATCCGGCTCTATATCCGGCTATGTTCGCAGTGCCGCTGGCGCGCCGCAAATGGGCGCCGTCGTCGAAGTCATCGGCTCGGCGATGCAGGGCCTGAAAGTCTTTACCGACGAGAAGGGGTTTTACCTCGCCACGGGCTTACAGCCTGGCTCCTACAACATCAGGGTTTCTGCGCCGTCATTCCTCACCGCCGATCATGAGGGGGTAGGGCTTCATGCTGGCGCGGTAATGATTCTCAACGTTACCCTCAGCACGCTGTTCGATTCCATTCGGCTGGCCCCAAGGCGAAGCTCTGCCGACGATGACGATTGGAAATGGGTTTTGCGGTCAGACGCAAACCGGTCGATCTTGCGCGACTTAAATGCAGGTTCGCCTTCCGCGACTGTGGAATCAGCCCGGAACAATCACGATTTCAAGGGTACCTTATCATTTTTGGCGGGCTCTCCTTCGGAAGGTTTCGGTAGCTCTCCGGACATGAGCACCGACTTTTCTGTGCAGCGGTCGCTGTTCACCCAAGGCACAGTAGCGTTGACGGGCGATGTTGGGTATGGAGAAGAATCGCCGGCTACGGTTCTGCGCGCTTCCTATAGCCGCAAGATGGAGAATGGCTCCGAGCCGCAGCTCGCCTTGACATTTCGTAACCTGGCATCCCCCGATGTAAATCTCTACGGAGCGGCCCTGCAAGCCGTAGCATTGCGAACTTCCGACAACGTAAATTTAGGCAACCTGGAACTCAGTGCCGGCTCGGAGGTACAGACGGTGCAGTTCATGGGCCGCGTCACGGTAGTTCGTCCTTTTGGCACGGTGGATTTTCATGTTTCCCCGTCTACCGTGGTGGAATATCGCTACGCTACTTCTGCGCCCGACCCCAAGATGCAAGCAGGCTTCAGCGCTCCTGATGACGATCCTGGACCGCGGATGAGCATCAATGGCTTCTCGCCGGCGCTCGAGAATGCACACCACCAGGAGGTTTCAGCGTCCCACCGGGCCGGCAAGAATAGCATGCAGTTCGCGGTTTATTCCGATCGCATTTCGAATCCGGCGCTCATCGGCGTGGGGAATCCAGCCGACGACAGTGGACAGGTACTTTCCGATTCATTTTCCGGAACGTTTACCTATAGGGGCAAGAATCTGGACACGCATGGTACGCGAGTTGTCTTTCAGCGAAAACTAACTTCCGACATAGCCGCAACCATGGATTACAGCTATGGCGGCGTTCTCGATCTGGCATCCGACGGTGCCGCCCTGGCGGACGTGCGACAATCCAGCCTGACGCGCAACCGTCACAGTGTGACAGCGAAAGTAAATGGAACCGTTCCGTTGACCAAATCGCGCTGGATCGCTTCTTATGGGTGGGTGAGCGGCCGCGCTTTGAGCCAGGTGGATTCGTTCAACACATCCGCGGGACGGGGCGATCCTTATCTCGATGTCTTCTTCCGCCAGCCAATTCCGGGAACTGGTTTTCTGCCGGGGCACATGGAAGCCTTGATCGAGGTGCGCAACCTGCTGGCCCAGGGCTATGTTCCGGTGATGGGCAGCGATGGCAAAACCGTCTATCTGGTGCAATCGGCACGCGCGGTTCGCGGCGGACTTGCGTTCAGCTTCTAGGTGGCACCCTCGCCGCTTGGTCCCTCGAATCATGTAGGGCGGGCTTCTCCGCTCCTCGCTTCGGCTAAATCTAAAATCCGGCCGTAGCATCCAATCAAGAGAACTCATGTTAGTGAAACTGATGAAGTCGAAGCTGCACCGCGCAACTGTGACGCGCGCTGACCTGAACTACGAAGGCAGCATTGCCGTCGATGCCGATCTGCTCGGTGCGGCCGGAATTCTGCACGGCGAGTCGGTTCACGTTTGGAATGTCAATAACGGCGAACGCTTCGAAACCTACGCGCTGCCGTTGCCGGCTGGGTCGGGTGAAATCTGCGTGAATGGCGCCGCCGCTCGCCTGGCTCAGGCTGGCGATCTAGTGATCGTTACGGCTTTCTGCTGGATGGAAGAGAAAGAAGCACGCAGCCACGCCAGCAAAGTTGTGCTCGTCGACGATAAGAACCGCGCAAAATAATCGACAACTATTGTCATGTTGAGCGAAGTTGCACTTCCGCTCGCGGAAGTGCAGATAGTCGAAACATCCCTACTGTTTGCGAGAATGTCCCTGGCCATCTCCGGGCTATCATTTTGAAGTTTCAATGGTCACCTGTATCGAAAGGAATAGGGTTCCTTCGACTCTGTTCTTCTTCGCGAGCGAAGAAGAACTGCCGCTCAGGAGGACAACCGGGGAATCGACAAAGGAGGCCATCTTTTAAAGTGCTTCACGAATTTTACTTTCTGCCCTTCCTAAACAGCCTGCCCGGAAAGACCGGTCGTCCAGCCGGTGCAGTTTCTTTTCCATCCCTAGCGGCAAAAGGCGGTAATGATAAACCTCGAACAGGTATTTCGCGATAAACCATAATGGCTTATCCGTCGTCATCCACTTTAGCGAATCGAAGCGCGCGAGATTCACTGGACGCGAAAACGTGCGCAGTGTTCGTTCGCGCCGCAGATTGAAATACACATCGAAATAGCTCAAGGCCAGTTCCCGCAGCGACCGGTAGACCGGCTCGCGGTAGCGGCATCCAGTGTAATTGGATTTCGCAATCGCTCCCCAGTGCCCGGCAATGCGATAGATTGCGATCACGTGGTCGGTATCGTTCTCCGCTTCGAGGTCGAGGATCAAAGCAGGATATCCATTGGCCCGCAACGCAGCGGCGGCAAACGTTGCGCCCTCGAAACAGTGAGCCGTATTTTCACGCAGCACCGTTCGCGGCGACCACGCCGTATTCGCGAGGTGATATGGCATGGAATCCATAAAACGCTGAATGCCGTACGGATCTTTCAAAGTCCGCAGCTTGCGCAATTCGGCGGGAGTGAAGCGGCTAGGCGAATCTTTCATTTACGAGAGCAGTGTAACGGATTCGCGCGCGGATACTCATCCAAACAACTCTGCGAGTTCTTGCGGATGATCGATAAGCACATCAGGCGGGGCAAAGCTCAAACTCTGGGGCGCGAAGCCATAAGTCACTCCACAGCTTAAAATGTCGGCATTGCGAGCGGTGACAATGTCAATGGAAGAGTCGCCAACGATCATAGAATCGTTCGCGCTGTGTCCGGTTTCTTTCAGCAAAGTATGCACCCCTAGAGGATCGGGCTTTTTCGTCGAAAAACTATTGCCTCCATAGACCTTGACGAAGAAAGGGCCCAGTCCCAGCGCGTCGACGATGGCCCGCGCCGGCAGCACGGGTTTATTCGAGAGGACCGCCATCCGGCGCCCGTCCCCGTTCGATGCTTGAATTCGCCCCAGTGCTGCGGCGATTCCGTCATAGACGGTTGTATGGTCCAGTTTGTGCTCGCGGTAATAAGCGAGAAAATAATCCAGCCCGCGCTTGAAAAATGCCTCATCGCGGGAATCGCCCAGCGCGCGGCGGACGAGCATCGGCGCGCCATCTCCCACATAAGAAGCGACCACGTCCCCAGGCAATTCCGCCAGATTGAAATGGCGCAACATGGCATTCACGGAATGAATCAAATCCAGGCGGGAATCGATCAAAGTGCCATCTAAATCAAAGATTAGGAACCTGATCTGGTGGGGATCGAACTTTCGGTTAAACTTGATCATTCTGCGGGGAGTTTCTTGACCTGTAGGGCTATTCCAGTATATTCGGAACCGCCACGTTGGATTTACAATGCTCAAGGAACGCACGCTTCATGAGGGAGCCGGGATGGCGACCACCAAGGCAAATCCGAAATCCGCCGAAGCTGGCGTCGGCAATAACGTGCGGCGCATCACTCGAAATTTCGAAGGCCTGACTCGCGAACAACTGATAGATGCCTACCGGATCATGTATACCTCCCGGCGCATCGACGACCGCGAGATCATGCTGAAGCGTCAGCAGAAGATATTCTTCCAAATTTCAGGCGCCGGGCATGAGGCGGTCGGCGTCGCCGCAGCTTTCGCGCTGAAACCGGGATATGACTGGTTCTATCCCTATTACCGTGATCGCGCCCTTTGCCTGGCATTGGGAGCGACGGCATATGAAATGTTGCTACAAGGCGTAGGCGCAGCGGATGATCCCAGTTCCGGTGGACGACAGATGCCTTCGCACTGGAGCTATCCGGAACTCAACATTGTTACCGGATCATCCCCCACCGGCACTCAGGTTCTGCAAGCGGTGGGATGCGCGGAAGTGGGACGCTATCTCGCCGCCCACCCCGGAGCCACCCGTAAAGTCGAAGGCGATTACCGGCAATTCAAAGAGGTGACATTCCATCCGGATGAGATCACTCTAGTCTCGCTCGGGGACGGCACCACCAGTGAAGGCGAATTCTGGGAAGCGCTGAACACGGCGTCGAACAATAGCTTGCCTATCATCTTTCTGATTGAGGATAACGGTTATGCGATTTCCGTTCCGGTGGAAGTGCAGACTTCGGGCGGCAATATTTCCAAGCTGGTTGCCAACTTCCCTCATTTCCATTTCGAAGAAGTGGATGGCACCGATCCGGTCGCGGCCTACGCCGCCTTCGTGCGCTCGGTCAAGCATTGCCGGGCCGGGGATGGTCCGGCATTTATACACGCACACGTGATTCGTCCTTACTCGCATTCGCTTTCGGATGACGAACGGCTTTACCGGGCGGATTCCGAGCGGCAGCGCGATGCGGCGCGTGATCCTGTGCCGCAGATGCAGATGTTTCTGATCCGTGAAGGTATTCTCGATGAAAAGGGCATAACCGATCTGGAAAAGAAGGTGGACGATGAGCTGCAAATCGCCGTCGATCGCGCTCTGGCAGCGGCTTTTCCGGACCCCGATACGGTGCAGCGCTACATATATTCACCCGACCTTGATCCTACTTCTGGCGAATTTGATCGCGCCGCGATACAGGACGCGGGAGCAGATGCCAAGAAACTTGCCCCCAAAACCATGGCCGATCTCATCAACGCCACGTTGCGCGATGAGATGCGCCGCGATGAGCGAGTCATAATCTTCGGCGAAGATGTTGCCGATTGCAGCCGCGAACAATACCTTCAACAGAAGATGGTGAAGGGCAAGGGAGGCGTGTTCAAGCTGACCTCCGGCTTGCAGTGCGACTTTGGATCAGACCGGGTATTCAATTCCCCGTTAGCCGAAGCGAATATCGTGGGACGCGCTACTGGAATGGCGACCCGCGGCCTCAAGCCAGTGGTTGAAATTCAATTTTTCGATTACATCTGGCCGGCAATGATGCAATTGCGCAACGAATTGCCGGTCATTCGGTGGCGCTCGAATAACGGATTTTCCGCGCCGCTGGTAATTCGCGTGGCCATTGGCGGCTATCTCACCGGAGGAGCGATTTACCATTCGCAATGCGGCGAAAGCGCATTCACTCACATTCCGGGATTGCGCGTGGTGTTTCCTTCGAACGCGCTTGATGCGGCGGGCTTGTTGCGCACAGCAATTCGCTGCGACGACCCGGTTTTGTTTTTGGAACACAAGCGTCTTTATCGCGAAACCTATGGGCGCGCCGCTTATCCCGGGCCGGACTACATGATTCCGTTTGGCAAAGCCAGAATGGTTCAGCAGGGCACGGACCTATCCGTCATTACTTATGGAGCAGTCGTGCCGCGAGCGCTTCAAGCCGCGCAAAAGCTGGAGCGTGAGCATGGAATCAAAGTCGAGATCATCGACTTGCGTTGTTTGAATCCGTTCGATTGGGATGCGATTTCAGCGTCCGTGCAAAAAACGAACCGCGCTTTAGTGGCCTATGAAGACACATTGAGCTGGGGATACGGCGCTGAAATCGCCGCTAGGATCGCCGATCAGATGTTCGAGCATCTGGACGCTCCGGTCAGGCGCATCGCGGCGAAAGATACGTATGTGGCCTATCAGCCTATCTTGGAAAATGCGATTCTTCCGCAAGTCTCCGATCTGTTCGACGCCATGAAGCAACTGTCCGAGTACTGACCTGGTCGCTGCGGCCCGACAAAAAAACACGGCGCGAGGCCGTGTCTGATTTGTTTTCTATGAATCGGCGGCGATCCGGCCCATCCTGTCCGGTTAAAGTCGCCCGACTATGCATTAATTCTTAGTTGACCGTCAATACCACCGTTGTGCTTACACCGTTGAGGATTGCGGTAATCGTTGTGCTTCCGGAGCCTACGCCAGTGCTAAGGCCCTGAGCGGTGATTACTGCGACGCTTACATTCGACGAACTCCAAGCCACCTGAGTCGACAGGTTTACGGTGCTTCCGTCGCTGAAAGTACCGGTAGCGAAAAAGCCTTCGGTGTTGCCAACGTTTATATCATTACTGACTGAAATGATGTTCAGTGAGACTAAGGTCGCGTTTGTTATTGTCACGGTCGCGGGACCGATCTGCCCGGCGAATATCGCGGAAATTGTGGACGTTCCTGGAGCGACCCCCGTCACTTGTCCTCGCGTGCCTGCCGCGTTGCTTACGGTTGCAACTGAAGCTTGCGAAGATGTCCAGATGACCGCCGCGGTCAAGTCTTGTGTATTGCCGTCACCGAAGGTGCCGATGGCGGTCAATCCCGCGAGTATCTGCTCCGGAATGGTTGAGTTGGAAGGCGTGACTACAATGGAGGTCAAAGGGGCAGCTTCCACGAGAAGATTGGCGGTGCTGCTGAACGCCCCGTAGCTGGCCGCAATGGTCGCCAAACCTGATGACTGGCCGGTGGCTTGGCCGAAGGCGGTAACCGTGGCAACGTTTGTGGCGGAAGAACTCCAGGTCACAAGAGTGCTGACATTTTGCGAGGTGCCGTCATCGTAGCTTGCGATGGCTGTGTACTGCTGCGTGGAAGCGGGCGCCAAAATTGCGGATGCAGGCGTAATCGTGATGCCGGTGAGGTTCGCGCCGGAAACGTTCAACTGCGCCGTGCCTGTGACCCCCTCGAAGTTGGCGCTCACCGTTGCCGATCCCGCGGAGACTCCGGCTGCGATTCCCTTGGTCCCGGAAAGGTTACTGACACTCGCAACCGCACTGTTACTGGACGACCAGTTGACGTTGCTGGAAATCACCTGCGTGCTCGAATCGCTGAACTGCCCCGTCGCCGCAAACGTGACCTGCGTTCCAGGCGCTATGGAAGTGATGGATGGCGTGACCGAAATCGATACTACGGTCGCGTTAGTGACATTCACATTGGCGGAGGCGGTTTGCGATCCGAGGGTCGCCGTGACCGTCGAAGATCCGGGGCTAATACCTTGTAACTTTCCATTGGTTTGAATAGTTGCAAAAGCAGGATTGGACGAGGTCCACGTTGCTTCAGCGCTTACGTCCCGCGTGCTGCCGTCGTTAAACAGTCCAACCGCGCTCAATTTTGACGTCGTGCTTTCCGCAATTGTCATCGATGCGGGCTGAATCGAGAGCGAGACCAGGTTGCCCGCATTGACCGTGAGAGAGGTGCTTCCGCTGACAGATCCCGAGGCCGCAGTAATGGTCATCGTCCCGAGGTTGCGAGCCGTGGCCGCGCCGCTCACTGTAATGGATGCCAACGTGGGCTGTGACGAGTTCCAGGTAACCGCATTCGTGATGTCCTGGGTTGAGCCGTCGGAAAATGTTGCCGTAGCAGTGAACTGTTGAACGATGCCAAGCGGAATCGTGCTGGTCGCGGGAGTCACTGCGATCGAATTGAGTTTTACATTGCTCACGGTAAGGGTTGCTGCCGGCGCCAGGATGCTGCCTGAAGATGCCGTGATCGTGGTAGTTCCGGTTTGCAGTCCTTGCGCCAGTCCGGTTGTGCCGGCTGAATTGCTAATCGTGGCAGCCGCCGTGTTCGACGAGCCCCAGTTAACCGCGCCAGTTAAATCCTGTGTGCTGCCGTCGCTAAATGTTCCGGTCGCTCTAAATTGCTGATCGGTACTGGGAGCGATTGTTTGAGTCAGTGGCGTAATGGCAAGCGACACCAGGGATATGGTAATCGTCAACGGGGCCGAGCCGTTGATTGATCCAGAAGTCGCGGTGATGACCGCAGCGCCATTTGATTTCGCGGTAAGCAGTCCGCTGTTTGA
>Ga0182015_10001157_pt1 | contig 36003 bp, 40 predicted proteins | sample 712P3MmetaG_FD_120478 | JGI IMG/M metagenome (GOLD analysis project Ga0182015, IMG submission 120478) | Permafrost microbial communities from Stordalen Mire, Sweden - 712P3M metaG | ecosystem: Environmental > Terrestrial > Soil > Wetlands > Permafrost | place: Sweden: Stordalen | collected...
CCGCGGCGCCGGCGGCGCCGTCCTTGCCGCGCCCATCGTCGACACGGTGAAGCGCGAGAGCGGCGGCCTGGTCAGCGAGACCGTCGATCGGACCGGACTCTGGCGCGCGTTGACGCCGCAGGTATTCGCTCTCGGGGAACTCGACCGTGCATTGGCGGATGCTGCGGGTCGAGGAATCACCGTCACCGACGAAGCGCAGGCCATCGAGCGTCTCGGCGGGCGCCCCCGGCTGGTGCAGGGTTCGCCGTTCAACATCAAGGTGACGCGCGCCGAGGATTTGGCGATCGCTTCGCGAATTCTCAGAGCCGCGGGAGAGGAGAGTCGATGCGAATAGGCCAGGGTTTCGACGTGCATGCGTTCGGCGAGGGCGATCACGTGATGCTGGGCGGAGTGAGGATCCCCTACGGACGTGGCGTCGTTGCGCACTCTGACGGCGATGTGGTGATTCACGCGCTCTGCGACGCGGTGCTCGGCGCCCTCGGCGAGGGCGATATCGGGCGGCATTTCCCGGACTCGGACCCGCGGTATCGGGGTGCGGACAGCCGCGTCTTCCTGCGTACCGTCGAGGAGATCATGCGCACGGCGGGGTTCAAGCTGGTCAATGCGGACCTCACGGTGCTCGCGGAGGCGCCGCGCATCGCCGCGCACCGCGATGCCATCGCCGCGAACCTTGCAGCCGATCTGAAGGTCGAGCCCCGGTTCATCAACGTCAAGGCCACCACCACCGAGCGCATGGGATTCATCGGGCGGGGCGAAGGACTGGCCGCGCTTGCATCCGTCCTGCTCGAGCATGCTCGATAATCCAACGTGAGCATTCACGGCCGACGCTCCGAATCGTGGACGCGGGTTGCGTTGTCGCCGCCGCGCGCGCACGGCGCGCCGCTCGCTGCTGCGCAGTTGCGCGCGGAGCCCGAAGATTTTCGCGTCGAGGAAGAGCTCTCGTTCGTGCCGTCGGAAGACGGCCCTCATTTCCTGCTGCAGGTCGAGAAGCGCTCCGCCAATACGCGCTGGGTCGCCGCCGAGATCGCGAGAGTCGGGAAGTTGCCCATCGCCGACGTGGGCTATGCCGGGCTCAAGGATCGTCACGCGATTGCCTCGCAATGGTTCAGCGTGCCGGCAAGACCGCATACCGCGGAATTCTGGAGCGCGGTGCGCACCGATGAATTCAAGGTGCTCGCCGTGCACGCGAACGCGCGCAAGTTGAAGCGCGGCGCCTTGTCCGGCAACCGCTTCCGCATACGTCTGCGCAAGGTGACCTGGTCCCGGGAAGAGCTCGACCTCAAGCTCGCGGCGCTGCGGGCTCACGGCGCGCCCAACTACTTCGGTCCGCAGCGCTTCGGCCGCGATGGATTCAATCTCGACCGTGCGGCCCAATGGATGCAGAGCGGGGCGCCGCCCGCGGGGCGCGCGGAACGCGGATTCGCGCTGTCGGCGGCGCGCGCCCTGATCTTCAATGCGGTGCTCGCGCGCCGCGTACAGGCGGGCGATTGGTCGGTCCTGAAACCGGGCGACCTCGCGAGCCTCGATGGCAGCGGCAGCCACTTTCCGGTGACGGCGATCGACGATGAACTCCGGAAGCGCGTGGATTCCTTCGACATCCACCCGTCCGGTCCCCTCTGGGGCCGAGGCGAGCCGCAGACGCAGCGCGCCACGCTCGATACCGAGCTTGCGGTGGCCCGTGAGTTCGCCGGCGTTGCGGCGTTGCTGCAAGCCGCGGGGCTGGATCAGGAGCGGCGCTCGCTGCGTTGCGCGGCTCGAGACCTGCGGATGGAGGCCGAGGCCGGCACGGTGACCTTAAGCTTCGGTCTCGGCCGAGGTCAGTTTGCCACGGCGGTCTTGCGCGAAATCATGGAATTCGCCGTGGACACGCCGCTCGAGGGCGACAGCGAGTAGGCGGGCGGCGGGGCCGTGCGCCCGGCGGTAACGGTTACCGGCGGGAACGATTACAGGCGGAACGCCGCCGCGCACGCCTCAAGCGCGCAACAATACGTAGACAGCACCCGTCCCGCCATCGATGGCGCGCGCGGAGGTGAACGCCATGACATCCGGATGGCGCTTGAGCCAGGCGTTGACCGCGATCTTGAGGATGGGACCTCGCGCACCGGAGCGATAGCCCTTACCGTGCACGATCTTGAGACAGCGGCGGCCGGCGTCGCGGTTGACATTCAGAAACTCGCTCAAGGTGTCGCGAGCCGCCGCCTGATTGAGCCCGTGCAAATCGAGCGCGTCCTCGATCGGATAGAGTCCGCGCCGCAATCGGCGCATCACCTGGTCTCGCACGCCGGACCGCCGGAACGACAACGGCTCCGTCCCGCCGACAGCATCGTCCGGCGAGACGCTGTCGGGAAGCAAACCTAGCTCATGCGCCGGATCCTCGAGCACGCGCGCGGCGCTGGCGCGGCGCATGCGCGCCTTGGGTGCGACCCGCGCGAGATCGCTTGCGCGTCCCGTCGGCGCCAGAGGCCTCACGTCTCCGACGGCCGCGCGAAATATCCCGGCATCTCCATCGTCGCCGGATGCCGAGCCGTCGTGCGCCGTCGCGGGGCGGTTGGCCGCGCCTCGATCGAGGATGCGATTTTGGCGGGAGCCCCGAGGGGGAGGTTTTACCATGGTTCGAGAACTCGATCCGCTATCCGGGTGTAGGCCGTTACAGTATAGTCCGCAGGGCGCAAAGCGCCTCACTTAGGCGTTGTTAAATCTGGTGAAAATTCTACTTTCCAATGACGACGGTTATCGGGCTGAGGGCTTGGAGGCGCTCCGTCGAGCGGTCACTCCATTCGGCGCCGTTACCATCGTCGCTCCGGACCGCAATCGCAGCGGCGCGAGCAATTCGTTGACCCTCGATGTGCCGGTGCGCGCCGCGCGATACGACGCCGATTGCTACTACGTCAACGGCACGCCGACCGACTGCGTGCATCTGGCCATCTCCGGGCTATTCGACTTCGAGCACGACATCGTGGTCTCCGGCGTGAACGACGGCGCGAATCTGGGCGACGACACGCTGTATTCGGGCACCGTGGCAGCCGCCGTCGAGGGACGGTTCCTGGGTCTTCCGGCGATCGCCGTCTCGCTCTGTGTCGAGCCCGGCAGCCCGCGCAATTTCGCAAGCGCTGCCCGCGTCGCCGCGAGCTTAGTCGAGCGGCTGTCGGCCACGCCGCTCAACGCGCCCATGATGCTGAACGTCAACGTCCCCGATTTGCCCGAGGGCCAGCTCTTGGGAATGAAGGTGACGCGGCTCGGCAACCGGCACCGGAGCGAAAGGGTGGTACGCGCGAAGGACCCCCGTGGACGCAACGTCTATTGGGTCGGTGCTGCGGGCGCCGGTCAAGACGCGGGCCCCGGCACGGACTTTCACGCGGTTGCCCATGGCTTCGCATCCGTGACACCGCTTCAGATCGATTTGACGCGTCACGCGGCTCTGCCTGAGCTAGAGCGCTGGCTGACGGCTTGAGCATCTATATGGAAGGGCCGCGCCTCAGCGGTATTGGAATGACCTCGGCGCGGACCCGCGAGCGGTTGGTGCAGCGGCTTCAAGAGCAGGGCATCGTCGACCGCCGCGTGCTAGACCGCATCCGCAACGTGCCGCGGCATTTATTCATGGACGAGGCGTTGGCGACTCGGGCCTACGAGGACACCGCGTTGCCCATCGGTTTCGGCCAGACGATATCCCAGCCCTACGTGGTCGCGCGGATGACGGAGGCGCTGCTCGCCGCCGGGCCGGTCGGCAAGGTGCTCGAAATCGGAACCGGCTGCGGCTACCAGACTGCGGTGCTCTCGCCGCTGGTCAAGGAGATCTACACCATCGAGCGCATCGAGAGCCTGGTGGGCCGCGCTCGGCGTGCGCTTCGCGAGCTCAAGATTCGCAACGTGCGTTTTCGCCACGACGACGGCAACATCGGCTGGCCGGCGAAAGCCCCGTTCGACGGGATCATCCTGACGGCCGCGCCCCATTCCGTACCGCCCGTGCTGTTCGAACAGCTCGTCGTCGGCGGTCGGCTCATCGCCCCCGTGGGCCCGGACGGGCGGCAGGAACTCATGCGCTACACCAAGAGCGAAACGCGAGTGCAAAAGGAGGCGCTCGGCGCCGTGAGCTTCGTTCCCCTGTTGTCGGGATTGCAGCGCTAGACGAGAGCGCGCCTCCCGGATTCCAGGCAGTGCGCGTAGCCCGACTCATCGGCGCCCTCGGATGGATATTCTCGATGGCCACGGGATGTGCGAGCGGGCCCGCCTATGCTCCCGACACCTACGTCGTTCAGCCTCGAGACACGCTCTACAGCATCGCTTGGCGCCACGACCTCGACTATCGGGAACTGGCGCGCTGGAATCATCTCGGGACGGACTATCGGATCGACGTGGGCCAGGTGCTGACGCTCAAGCCAGGGAGCTATTCCAGCCCGTCCGCAGCGTCGGCGCTACCGGGCTCGACGGCGGCGAAACCCGGCTCGGCGCCGGCACCGGGTACGGCAGCACGGCCGGCATCCGCGCCACGGCAGGGCGTGTCGGAAACCGCTCCGATCGAGCCCGCGAGGCTGGGCCAGCTGTGCGGATCGGCCGAGCAGCATTGGACGTGGCCCACCGCCCACGCCTCCGCGCCGCGTCCCGTCCCGGGCGGCGGCATCCTGTTGCTGGGCACGCTCGGCCAGCCGATTCGTGCGGCATGCGCGGGCCGCGTCGTATACGCCGGCAACGGCATCCGCGGATACGGCAATCTCATCATCATCAAACACGGAGATACGGTGCTCTCGGCCTACGCTCACACCGTGGCTCTCACGGTGCACGAAGGGCAGGAGGTCGCACTGGGTGAGGAGATCGCACGCATGGGCAGCGGCGCGCACGACATAGCCGCGCTGTACTTCGAGATCCGTCTGAACGGCAAACCGGTCGACCCGCTGCCGTTCCTGCCGGTCGGCGAGTGACTTAGAAATATTCTATTTAGTGTTTGTATCCATATGAAATTTATAGATAATATTTTTAGAGCATTCGATATCGTTGACGCGCGGGAATGCGGAGGGGTATGTTCTGCCGCGAGTTGTCGGGGAAAAGTCCGTTCGCGGGGTGCCCAGCGTTAGATTCGGTGAGAGAAAAAGTACAATAAGATCAATAAGAAATAAAAGATCTCTCGATACCAAATTATTTGATTCGCCGGCACCCCGCCTTTCTTTATTTTCCAACTACGGAATCAGCAACGCGACCACCCGGCGATTCTCCGCCACGAGCACGTTGAACGTGCGGCAGGCAGCGCCCGTGTCCATGACTTCGAACCCGACTCCCGCACGAAGAAACGTCGCGCCGAACTCGGGCGCAGGAAATAATTGTTTCGGCCCGGTCCCGAGCAGCACTACCTCGGGTTCGTGCGCGAGAATGGCGGCCGCGTGCGGGGCGGTCAGTTCATCGGCCGCCGCGATCTCGGGACGCTGCTCGATGGCCGTGGTCGATACGATCACCGGGCCTTGGAATGCGGCGTCATTGATCTTGATCTCGCCGGTTGCGTACGATCGGATGACGTTACTCGCCGAACTCGAGTCCTGATGGAAGCGCATCTCGGTAAGATACGCGTCTTCCATCCAGGATTGACCTTGCCCATCGTCTATTTTCGCATCGCCGCGCGCGGCTCGCCCCACGCTTCGCGCGCTCCCTCGCTCGAGCGCTTGCTTGCGCGCGCCGACCGCCGCTCGAGGGTGGCCGCTTGGCGTGCCGAGGCGTTCCGGACGATCGCTTCCGACAGCGCAGAACAACCGCCGCCGATCGGCGTGGCGCAATGGCGCGCGAGCGGCCACACCGGGCGTCGCGGGTGGGTCGCGCTGGCGACTCCCGTCCACTTGATCGCGGGCATGAGCAACGTCCACCTTCCCGACGACGGCATACTCGAGATCGATCCCTCGGAGGCCGACACGTTGGCGGCGGACTTCAATCGCACATTCGGCGGGGGCGGCGGGCGCCTGGTACGCGGACTCAAAAGCGTACTGCTCTGCGTATTCGATGCGCCGCTCGCGGCGGAGACTACGCCGCCGGAGGAGGCTCTAGGCGGCGATGTGTGGGCACATCAGCCGCGTGGCGAGGGTTCCCGTGAATTGCGTCGGCTGGCAACCGAGATCGAGATGTGGCTGTTCGATCACGAGGTCAACGCGGCGCGCCGTGCGCGGGGCGTGCCCGTCATCAGCGCTCTTTGGCTCTGGGGCGGCGGTGCAGGGGACACACCGCTCCCCGACGTGACGGGCTGGACCGCAGGAGATGACGATCTGTTCTCGGCTTACGATCACCGATCGCAATACCCGGCAGCCGGCGACCTCACCGCAGGCGGAGCGGGTCCATCGAGGTCCGGGGTAGTGGTGCTCTCGGCTTGGCCCGGCACATCGGCGTGGGCTGACAACGAGCAGCGCTGGTTGAATCCCGCGCTCGATGACCTGAAGGCAGGGCGGCTGAGCCGCATCGAGATTTCGGCCGCCGCGATCTCCTTTCGCGTGAGCGCGCGCGGGCTCAGGCGCTTTTGGCGCAGGAGTCCCCCTTGGTGGGAGTCCTTCGGTATCGCCACGGCCGAGGAGGGAAATCCCCTTGGCGACTGAAATCCGCAGGCGAGCGCCAGGCAGCGGGCTGACGCCCATCCGCGATCTGCATCCGGTGTTGAGCCGCGTGTACTCCGCGCGAGGGGTGCGATGCGCGGAGGATCTGGACTTGTCGCTCGAGCGTCTCCTGCCGGTCAGCTCGCTCGAGGGAGTCGAGCCGGCCGTCGAGCTGTTGGCGGCCCACCGGGCATCGGGCCGGGTGCTCGTGGTCGGAGACTTCGATGCGGACGGTGCCACCGGCAGCGCGCTGCTGGTTCGCGCGATGCGCTCTCTCGGCTTCGCTCACGTCGACTTCCTCGTGCCCAACCGATTTCGGTTCGGCTACGGATTGACCCCGGGCATCGTGGCGCTCGCGGCGCAACGCCGGCCTTCGCTGATCGTCACCGTGGACAATGGTGTGTCGAGCATCGAGGGCGTCGAGGCGGCCCGTGCACTCGGCATCCCCGTGCTGATCACCGACCATCACCTGCCCGGGGCGAAGCTGCCGGCGGCGGACGCCATCGTCAATCCCAATCTCGCGGGAGCGACTTTCGCGAGCCCGGCGCTGTCGGGCGTCGGAGTCGCGTTCTATGTCGTGGCAGCGCTCGCGAGAGCCGTGCCCGGGACGCAGTTTCGGCCGGCCGATCTTCTGGATCTCGTGGCGCTCGGAACCGTGGCGGACCTCGTGCCGCTCGATCGAAACAACCGAGTGCTGGTCGCGCAGGGCTTGAGACGGATGCGCGCCGGCCGCTGCGTACCCGGGATCCGCGCGCTGCTCGAGTTGGCCGGGCGGCGCCTGGAGCGGCTGACGGAGGCCGACTTAGGCTTCATCGTTGCCCCTCGGCTGAACGCCGCTGGGCGGCTGTCCGACATGAGCGTGGGAATCGAGTGTCTCCTGGCGGACGATGAGGCTCGGGCGCGCGCTCTGGCCGCGGAGCTCACCCGCCTCAACGAGGAGCGGCGCGAAATCGAGCAGCGCATGCAGGCCGAGGCGACGGAGCTCGCCGCTACGGTGCGGTTCGACGACGAGTCCGGGAGCGAGACGCTCGGGCTCTGTCTGTTCGACGAAAGCTGGCACCAAGGGGTCGTGGGACTGGTCGCCGGCAGGGTCAAGGACCGGTTTCATCGGCCCGTGGTGGCCTTCGCGCGCGCGGAGGACGGGTCGCTCCGGGGATCGGCGCGCTCGGTGGCCGGCATCCATATTCGGGACGTGCTCGATGCCATCGCCGCGCGGCATCCCGGATTGATCGAGAAGTTCGGCGGTCATGCGATGGCCGCGGGCATGACCCTGCCCGAATCCAGCCTCGACGGCTTTCGCAGGGCTTTCGCTGAGGAGATCTCGGCACGTGCGGATGCCGACTCGCTCGCCGGGGTGATCTTGAGCGACGGAAAATTGTTGGCGGCCGAGTTGTCGCTCGACACCGCACGCGTGCTGCGCGGCGCGGGACCTTGGGGCCAGGGATTTCCCGAGCCGATATTCGACGGCAGGTTCAGAGTTGCCGATCTGCGCGTTGTCGGCGGGCGGCATCTGAAGATGCGGCTGCGCGCATCGGAGGACGCGGCCGGGGTTTCCGGTGCCGGCATGGGGGCGCCGCTGGATGCGATTTCCTTCGGCTACGTCGGCGGCGGGTCGGAGGATCCGGCGCTCGAGGCGGGCGCCACGATGGAGCTCGCCTACCGCCTGGAAGTGAACGAATACGACGGCGCGGAACAGGTGCAGCTCAACTGCCGGCATTTCACGCTGCGCTGACCGCGCATCGCCGGCCGTCCTCGACAGAGCGGCAATCCTGCCGGAAAACCTATGATAGAGTTGCAACATGGAAATAAATCAGATCAAACGATTCATCAAAGATCTCGAAGAGCGCACCGACTCTTTGAGGAGGTATCTTTGATTACGACAACAAGCACGAGCGACTACAGGAAGTAACCCGGGAACTCGAACAGCCGGGTATCTGGGACAAGGCCGATCGAGCGCAGGAGCTCGGCAAGGAACGCGCCAAATTGGAACAGGTGGTGGGCGGTCTCGACCGCCTGTCGCGCGGCTTGCGCGACGCGGGCGAGCTCTTGGAGGTGGCCGCGGATGAGGCCGATCTCAAGACCGCCGAGGAAATCGAAGTCGACGCGGCGCGCCTCGCTACCGAGGTCGAACGGCTCGAGTTCCAGCGCATGTTTCCCGGCAAGATGGATTCTCACAGCGCGTTTCTCGATATTCAGGCCGGGGCGGGCGGCACGGAGGCTCAGGACTGGGCTGCCATGTTGCTGCGCATGTATTTGAAGTGGGCGGATCGCCACGGTCTGGCGACCGAGATCATCGACCAGAGCGCCGGCGAGGTCGCGGGCATCAAGGGTGCCACCATCAGCATGACCGGGGAGTATGCGTACGGTTGGCTCAGGACCGAGACCGGTGTGCATCGGTTGGTGCGCAAGTCGCCGTTCGATTCCGGGAACCGCAGGCATACCTCGTTCGCTTCCGTGTTCGTGTCGCCCGAGGTGGACGACGACATCGATATCGAGATCAATCCGGCGGATCTGCGCACCGATGTATACCGTTCGAGCGGCGCCGGCGGTCAGCACGTGAACAAGACCGAATCGGCGGTCCGCATCACCCATATGCCGAGCGGCATCGTCGTGGCATGTCAAAGCGAGCGCAGTCAGCACAAAAACCGATCGACGGCGATGAAGATGCTCAAGGCCAAGCTGTACGAGCTCGAGTTCAACAAGCGCAACGCGGCGGCCAAGGTGCTCGAGGATTCGAAGTCCGACGTGAGCTGGGGAAACCAGATCAGAAGCTATGTGCTGGATCAATCCCGCATCAAGGATTTGCGCACCGGCGTCGAGATCGGCAACACCACGGCGGTCCTCGATGGCGATCTCGACGAATTCATGCAGGCCAGCCTGAAACAGGGACTATGAGCGACGACGACGACAACCACTTGATCGCAGAACGGCGTGCGAAGCTTGCGAAACTACGCGAGCGCGGCTCCGCGTTCCCGAACGACTTCCGCCGCAACGCGTTGGCGGGCGATCTGTCGACCGCCTATGGAGAGAAATCCGCCGAGGCGCTGGACGGGGCGCCGATCCGCGTGAGCGTGGCGGGTAGAATGCGCGCCAAGCGTGTCATGGGAAAGGCGAGCTTCGCGAAGCTCGCGGACTCGAGCGGCGAGATCCAAATCTTCCTGCAGAGAGACGCCTTGGGAGCCTCCTACGAGGACTTCAAGACGTGGGACATCGGCGATATCGTCGGCGCCGAGGGGACTTTGTTCCGCACCAAGACGGGAGAACTCTCGGTGCGCGCCGAACGCATCGTGCTGATCACCAAGTCGCTCCGTCCGCTGCCGGACAAGTGGCATGGCATCGCCGACACGGAGCTTCGCTACCGGCGCCGCTACGTCGATTTGATCATGAACGAGGAAAGCCGTCGGGTGTTCGAGATGCGCTCCGCGATCGTCCGCTACCTGCGCGCGTTTCTCGATATGCGCGGGTTTCTCGAGGTCGAGACGCCGATGCTGCATCCGATTCCGGGCGGCGCCGCGGCGAGGCCGTTCAAGACGCATCACAATGCGCTCGACGTGGACATGTTCCTGAGAATCGCGCCAGAGCTTTATCTGAAGCGCCTCACGGTCGGCGGCTTCGAGCGCGTATACGAGATCAACCGGAACTTCCGCAACGAGGGAGTCTCCACTCAGCACAATCCCGAATTCACCATGCTCGAGCTGTATCAGGCGTACGCCGACTACCTCGATCTCATGCAAATGATCGAGGCGTTGTTTCAGGGCCTCGCCGACTCGCTCTTGGGCTCCCGCATCCTCGACTATCAGGGCACGAAGATCGACCTGTCGACGCCCTTCGCGCGCCTCACGATCGAAGAGATCCTCACGGCAAACAATCCGGATCTCGATCCGAAGTCGCTGAGGGACCTCGGGTACTTGCGCCGCGTGTGCGACGCCAAGAAGATCGGTTACAAGGCCGGCGACGGCCCCGGGAAGCTGCAGATCGAACTATTCGAAAAGACCGGCGAGCATACGCTGGTGCAGCCCACGTTCGCCTACGCATATCCGGCCGAAGTGTCCCCGCTTTCGAGGCGCAACGACCGGGATCCTTTCATCACCGACCGCTGGGAATTCTTCATCGGCGGCCGGGAGCTCGCCAACGGTTTCTCGGAATTGAACGATTCCGAGGACCAGGCGCAGCGCTTCAAGGACCAAGTCGAGCGCAAAGCCGGCGGCGACGAAGAGGCGATGTATTACGACGCCGACTACGTGCGGGCGCTGGAGTACGGCATGCCGCCCACGGCGGGCCTCGGGCTCGGCGTCGACCGCGCCGTGATGCTGTTCGCCAACGCGCCGTCCATTCGCGACGTGCTTCTGTTTCCGCACATGCGGCCGGAGTTTTAACCAGGCCGGGGAGGCCGCGCAGAATTTGTATCCCGTTCCATAATGCGCATATAATGCGCATTATGGAGGCCTCATGAAGCCCAGTTATAACTTGCAAGCGCGAAAACGCCCCGTCAATCTGACACTGAATGAAGAGCTGGTGCAACAAGCCAAGGGTATGACGGACAATTTGTCAGGAGTCGTCGAATCGCTTCTTTCCGACTTCGTCGCGCAACAACAAAAAAAGCGCTTGATAAAATCCAAGGCACTCGAGACGACGATCGCCGTTTGGAACGATTTCGATTCCAAATTCGGATCATTTGCTGACGAGTACTCCTCGCTTTAATGGCCCAGTTCGACGTGCACCGGAATATCGGAAAGCATAAGGATGCCATTCCGTTCGTCGTCGTGGTGCAGTCTTCTCAATTCGATGACTATCGGCGCAGAGTTGTCATTCCATTGGTCCGAAAGTCGCTGATCGGCAAATTGGCGCATGCGAGTTTCAACCCTACGTTCAAGATTCTTGGAATGCCGGTGGTCTTGCACCCGCTAGAAGTAGTCTCCATTCCTGTCGAGCAACTCGGCGAGCTCGTGGAATCTCTCGGCGAGGAAGGCCAGCAAATCGTTGCGGCGTTGGACGAGCTTTTCACTCGAGCGTGGAACTAGCCGGCACCATTTCCGGGGGCACGGGCGTAAGTCCCGGCTCGCCGGCAGGTGGGCGGCCGATCCGCCGCGATCAACCCATCGGCGTGTTCGACTCGGGCGTCGGTGGTTTGACCGTGCTGCGTGCACTCTGCGACGCGTTGCCCGCGCAAGATTTCATCTACCTGGGCGATACGGCCCGGCTCCCCTACGGCACCAAAAGTCCCGACACGGTCCTGCGCTACTCACTGCAATGCGTGGAGGCGTTGCTAAGGCGCGGCATCGGAGGTCTCGTCGTCGCCTGCAATACTGCCTCCGCCTCCGCGCTCGATGCGCTCGGCGCCCGATATCCGAATCTACCGGTCATCGGCGTGATCGAGTCGGGTGCGGAGGCAGCGATCGAGGCCTCGAGGTCGCAGCACATCGCGGTGATCGCGACCGAAGGTACGATCAACGGCGGCGCCTACCAGACTGCAATCCGCCGCCGCAATCCCGGCGCCCGCGTGTTGCCGCGGGCCTGCTCCATGTTCGTGGCGCTGGCCGAGGAGGGATGGACCTCGGGATCTGTCGCCGAAGCCGTCGCGTACCGCTACCTCGATCCATTGTTCTCGGCGGACGATGCGCCCGATACGCTGGTGCTCGGGTGCACTCACTTCCCCATTCTCGGGGCGGCCATCCGCGCCGTCATTCCGCCGCACGTGCGCATCGTGGACTCGGCCGCAACCACCGCACACACTTTGAAGGGACAAATGGCGGCCGAGCCTGATTCTCGCGGCGCAGAGTGCAGTCCCGGGCGAATCGTCTGGCTGGCGACGGACGATGCGGAGCGCTTCGCGCGCGTCGGCGGCAGGTTCTTCGGACAGGTTTTGAAAGCCGAGGCGGTCGAGATCATCGACCTCTGACGCTTCGTCAATCAATGCATGTACGGCCGCTCTTCCACCGCTTGCGCTTCCGGATTGCGTCCCTGCGCCTTGAGTGCAGCGGCCAGTAGTCGCCCCGCTTGAGCTTGCGTGCTGCGATCGCCCGTCGCGAGCGCCAACGCCTTGCGTGCACACGCCTCGGCTTGATGGGCATCGCTTTCCACAAGACGCACGCGACCGAGCTCGACCCAGAGCAGTGGATTGCTCGGCTCGATGCGCAGCGCCCGATCGAGCGTCGAGGAGGCGCCGTCGATATCGCCGCGCGCCAGAAGCGTTTGCGCCTGCGTCACCAGCGCTCGCGTCGCCGGCGAGAAGCGATGCTCGCGCGGCGTAAGCGGAGGCCGCGGCGCCGGCGGAGCGCCGGGTGGATTGGCCGAAGCGCCGGGCTCGCCGGGCGGCGGTACCGCCGGCGTGGGGCTCGCGCCGTTGGGCGGAGTCGGCCGCGGCCAGGGTGCAGGGCAACCGCCGAGCAGCAGGGCGGTGCCGAGGATGGCCATGAATGTCAGTGAACGATGCTTTTGAACCATTGCTTGATCTTCTCACCCGCGGTCGCGTGGGGCGCGGGATTCTTCTCGCCCGCGGCGGCCTGCGATGCGGAACTGCACTGAGGGTTGTGCGGCAGTTGGGCGTCTTTCGGTACGGCGATCACCACCGCGTCCGCGCTGCATTCCGGAGTCGTCTCGAGTCCGTCATTGAAGCCGATCCACCGGTCCTCGACGAGGTCCGGCGCGACCGGATCGAAGGACACAGGCTTGAGGCTTGCCATGGTGTCGGCCCACACCGGCAGCGCGCCGGCTGCGCCGGTGAGACCGGTCTCGCGATTGTCGTCGTAGCCGACCCACACCACGGACAGGTAGCTGCCGGTGAATCCCGCGAACCAGCTGTCGCGCGTGTCCGATGAGGTGCCGGTCTTGCCCGCCACCACCAGGCCTTTCGGCAGTCGCGCGGCCACGCCGCGGGCGGTGCCATGGGTCGGTACGAGCATCAGCATGCGGTCGAGCTCATACACGGCATCCGGCGGCGCGACGGCCTCGACTTGCACCTTGAAGCTCTTGAGAGGCTTACCCGCGCTGTCGAGCACCGCTCGCACGGCGCGCAGCCGCGTGCGAAAGCCACCGTCGGCCAACGTGGTGTAGACCTGCACGACTTCGAGCGGCGACATCTCGACGGTTCCGAGCAACAGCGACGGGTTGAGCGTGGGCGATGATTCGAGTCCCAGCCGCTCGAGGGTGGTAGCGACCTTCGGCAGCCCCAAGTCCAATCCGAGGCGCACCGTCGCCAGGTTCATCGACTCGGCGAGTGCACGCGCGAGCGGCACCTGGCCATAGACCTGACGCTCGAAATTCTGCGGCGCCCAGACGCTCCCATCGGAGAGTTTGAGCTCGATCGGCGCATCCTCGATGAGGGTGGCAGGAGTGTAGCGGCCGCTTTCGAGTGCGGTCAGATAAACGGCAGGTTTAACCAGCGAGCCGATCGGCCGGCGCGCATCGAGCGCGCGATCGAAACCGCTCATGTCCACCTCCCGCCCGCCGACGACCGCGACCACATCGCCGCTGTTCGGTTCGACCACGATCACGGCGCCCTCCAGATGTTCGCCGCGCACCGGCGCTTTGGTGTCGAGGCGCTGCAAATTCTGGGTGAGCGCGCGTTCCGCGGCAGCCTGGGCACGGAGATCGAGGCTCGTGTAGACCGACAGTCCCGCGCCGGCGAGATCCGCCTCGGCATAGTCGCGCTTCAAGTGCCGCCGCACCAGATCGAGGTAGGCCGGCACATAGCTGCCGCCCGGTGGCCGCAGGCCGAGGGGACTTGCGATCGCGCGCTTGGCCGCGGCGGCATCGATCAGCTGCGCATCGGCGAACGCCTTGAGCACCAAGTTTCGGCGCGCCAGCGCCCGATCGGGATGCTTGCGCGGATCATAGAACGAGGGTCCCTTGACCAGCCCGATCAAGAGGGCGAGCTCTCCCGGCTCGAGTTCCCCCAGAGGCTTCGCAAAGTAGTACTCGCTGCCGAGTCCGAAGCCGTGGATCGCGCGCGCGCCATCCTGTCCCAGGTACACCTCGTTGATGTAAGCCACCAGGATGTCTTCCTTGGAGTAGTGTGCCTCGATGCGCATTGCCATCACGGCTTCCGTCGCCTTGCGGCCGAAGGTCTGCTCGTCGGACAGGAAATAGTTCTTCACGAGCTGCTGCGTCAGCGTGCTGCCGCCTTGCACGACGCGCCCCGCGCGAAGGTTGGCCCAACTCGCCCGGAGCACGCCGTAGAGATCGACGCCGTGGTGCTCGTCGAAGCGGCGATCCTCGATCAGCTTGATTCCGTTGCGAAGAAGAGGCGGCACATCGGCCGGCGCCACGACGAGCCGGTCCTCGCCGTGGATCGGAAACACGCTGCCGATCACCGGCGGGTCGAGACGGAACACGGGTAGATCGGAGCCGTCTGCGAGCCTCATGCTGGTGATCGACGCTGAGTCCGCATGGATGGACACCCGCCGCGCATCCCTCGCCTCGTCGATGAAGCGCACGCGGCGCGCCTCGAGGTCGAACGCGTTGCCGGTACGACGATAGAATCCGGGCCCCGATCCCGGGTCACCGCGGCGGTAGTGCAACCGGCGCAGCTCCTGCTCGAGGTCGTTGGCCGAGATCGGGGCGCCGGCATACAATTCGAGCGGTGCCGCGTAGACACGGGCGGGAACGGACCAGAGCCGTCCCTGAAACTCCCGCCTCACCACCCGGTCGAGGTGTACGACCCAAATGACCGAGATCGCGGCGAGCAGGATGGCCGCCAGTCCCGATACGATGAAAAAAACCCGCCAGTGGCGACTGCGAGAACGAGCCACGCTCGGGATACTACCTTATTGGACCCGACTCTCAGTGTTCGTGACTTTCGCCCGTGCGCCGGTTCACGAAGATCGATTTAGGAATCATGCAATGCACGCCCTTGCGGATGTCGACGACCTGGGAAACACGGCAGTCGCCGACGATCGAGGTCAGTGCGTAGGCTTCCTCCCGGCTCATCGGAACGATTGTCTGGGACGACAGCCAGCCGACGGTCTGTTCGACCGCAATCTTCATGGCCTGGTTCAAGTCCTCGTCGAAACCCATGAACACCCAGTACGTCTTGTTTTCGGCCCTCGGCCATTCGGTTTTGAGATCCTTGCGGACGATGGGCTGAATCTCGATCTCCTTGTAGGAACATTCGAGCGCCGTCAGGTTCACTTCGCCGTTGCCCTGTCGACAGTGTGAGTCGCCGGTCCAGATCAGTCCGCCCTTCTGAAACACCGGGAGGTAGAGCGTGGATCCCGCTTGGAGCTCATTCACATCCATGTTGGAGCCGTTCTTCCATGGCCGAAGCGTGCTCGTGCGGCCCTGGGCGTCGTGGATCGCGGGGCCTGCTTTCGCCGCCGGCTCATCCGGGTCGACGCCGACCGCAAAGGTTCCGGGGAACGGCTTGAGGTCGATGACGATCCCCGGCTTGAATTGCGTCTGCATCCTGTCCAGGTCCAGCTTGTAATAGCGCACGAATCCTTCGGGAAATTCCGATGCCAGCTGCCCGACGGTGGGAAACTCCTTGCCCGGAATGTTGAAATTGAAGGCGTCCTTATTTGGCACGATCTTGAGAATGTGAATTTCCAATGTGTCGCCGGGCTCGGCGCCCTCGACGAAGATGGGGCCGGTGATCGAATGCGGACCGCCGCCCGGGTTCGCCTTCCTCAATCGCACGATCTCCTCCATCGGGACGCCGGGCTTTATCTTGCCGAGCGAGTGCGACAGTGTCTCGATGGACACCGTGTCTCCGGAATTGATCGTGAGTTTCGGCTTCTCTTTGACGTCGTACCATCCCCATTGCACGTTGTCCGGAGTCGCAGGCAGGGTGTAATGCTTCGATGCCGCGTGGTCTTTCCCCGCTGCGGGCAGCGCAGGAGCCGACAGCGCGGGAGCAGAGAGAGTGAATAGCCAGGCGGTGGCCGAAAGGGCGGCCGCCGCCCTGTTTGCGATGGCCGCTGCTTTGCCCGCGATCGACAAAACGCCGTTCGAATTCATCTAGCCTCCGTCAGGGTTTCATTCTGTCACACCGAGCCTCGGGCTTCACTTCAGCGCGTCCCATAGGGCAGCGACAGCTCTTCGGCCGGTATGGCTTCTTCAGCAGCCGTCCCCGCATCGGCGGTTCCGGCATCGGCGGCTCCGGGATCGAGGCTGAGCACCGCCAGCGCCTCGAACCCGTCGCCGGCGGGCGCGATCTCGGTGAGCCGTCCCGTGCGGCCGTCCGCGAGCCGCAGCGGCTGGCCGATCGACCAGGCGCGCGAGGGCAACCGCAACCGGAAGAGACGCCGCTTGATCCTTCCCAGATGCTGGGTTCGGGCGATGATCTCCTGGCCGGTATAACAGCCCTTGTTGAAACTGATGCCGCCGATGAGATCGAGATTGAGCATTTGCGCGACGAATAATTCGGAGGTCGCGGCATACACTTGCGACAGGCCTTCGCGGATATCGCCAAGCCGCCAGCGGTCCTCGATGCCGGCGGGATCTGAGCGTCCGGCACCGGCGATCGAGGCGGCACTCCCGATCGAGGCGACACCCGCAATCGCGGCCTCATCCCCGATCAGCCAGTAGCGCTCCGATGGCATCGCCGCGTCCCATCCCAACCCTGCAATGCCGACGCCATTCTTCTCGCGGTAAGCCCGCGATAGGGGAGCGTCGAGGAACCCTGCGGCGCCGAGCGCGCTTCCATCCATTCCGAGCACGGAAAATTGCCCGCTCAAATCCTCGATCTTGACTTTCGCGCGCAACACGAACTTGCGCAGTCGATCCTGCGTCGACGCTGCGACATCGCGTGGCAGGAGCCCTAAGATTCCGGTCGAATGCGGCAACAAGTGCAATACCGCGAGCACTCGTCCCTGCGGTGTCGAATAGGCCGCAAGCACGGACATTCCCATTGCCAGCGGGGCGGTGTCGTTCGATACCTGTCCCTGGAGAAATCCGATGGCGTCGGGTCCCGAGAATCGAAGGACGCCCATGTGCGGCAAAATGCCCGCACCGATTCGTGCTCCGGTATCCTCGTTGGGGTTTGCAATATTCACGCTGTATGAATGGGGGAGTCCGAGGCCGCTGTCAACCCCGAGGCGTATGCGCATCGAAGCTAAGGGTGGGCTGGGCGCCCTTCGATCGCATATCCCCCTTTTCCGTTCCATTTCTGGCAAACTTTCATCCGTGACGCCGACCAACGAAGACCCGCTCGAGCCGCCGCCTCCCGAGCAATCGCCATCCTCCAGCGCTCTTTCGCAATCCGCCGGCGGAATATCGAAGTTCACCCGCACGCAGCACGAAGTAGGCGGGCGTGACGGCCCCGATCCGACGCGCTATGGCGATTGGGAGCTTCGGGGCCGCTGTATTGATTTTTGAGTAGCACGAGCATGCCCGCACGTTCCCGGCCCTTATCGCCGCATTTGGACATCTATCGATGGCAGATGGGCAACACCTTGTCGATCCTGCATCGTGCGACAGGCGTCGCGCTCGCGTTCGGGTTGATTGCCCTGGCCTTCTGGCTGATATCGCTCGCCGGCGGTGAGGAGAGCTATCAGACGGCGTACCGGGTGTTCGCGAGCCCTCTCGGGATGCTGTTTTTGGCGGCCTGGAGCTTCGCTTTTTTTTATCATCTCTTCAACGGAATACGTCACCTGTTCTGGGACGTGGGCTGGGGATTCGAGCGCCGCCAGCGCATCGCGAGCGGTTGGTTCGCCGTGATCGGCGCGTTCGCGTCGACGGCGGCTTTGTGGGTTCTTTTATGGCATGGCGGGCGGTTATGAGCCTGCGCAGCCCGTTGGGTCGAGTCCTAGGCTTAGGCTCGGCGAAAGACGGCACCTCGAACTGGTGGGCCGAGCGCGTGAGCTCGGTGGCCCTCGTTCCGCTGACGCTCTGGTTTCTGTTCTCGCTGTTGTTGCTGCCCTCGCTCGATTACGCCGTGATCCGCACGTGGATGGCGGTGCCGCTGAACGGATTTCTCAACCTTCTCTTGGTCGCGGTGCTGAGCTATCACGCCTATCTCGGCACGAACGTGGTCGTCGAGGATTACGTGCACGCGCACGGGCCGAAGCTCGTGCTGATGCTGTCGTTGCGGTTCCTGTATGTGCTGTGCGGCGGCGCGAGCATGTTCGCGATTCTGCGCATGGCATTTGGTAGCTGATCATGAGCGCCTACAAATTCATCGACCATACCTATGACGTGGTCGTGGTCGGGGCGGGCGGCGCCGGCTTGCGCGCAACGTTCGGCTTGGCCCAAGCGGGGCTTTCCACGGCGTGCTTGACCAAAGTATTTCCGACGCGCAGTCACACCGTGGCGGCGCAGGGCGGCATCTCGGCGGCTCTCGGCAATATGGGCGACGATGATTGGCGCTGGCATATGTACGATACCGTCAAGGGATCCGACTGGTTGGGCGACCAGGATGCGATCGAGTTCATGTGCAAGGAGGCGCCTGCGGCGGTCATCGAGTTGGAGCATTACGGCGTGCCGTTCTCGCGCACCGAGGGCGGCAAGATCTATCAGCGCCCGTTCGGGGGAATGACCACGCATTTCGGCAAGGGTATCGCGCAGCGCACCTGCGCGGCGGCGGATCGCACCGGTCACGCGATGCTCCATACCCTCTATCAACAATCGCTGAAGCACGACGCCACTTTCTTCATCGAATACTTCGCGCTCGACTTGCTGATGGAGAATGGCGAGTGCCGCGGGGTCGTTGCCCTGGACATGGCGGAAGGAACGCTGCACCGCTTCCGCGCGCACCGGGTGATCCTTGCCACCGGAGGCTACGGCCGCGCCTGGTTCTCCTGCACGTCCGCCCATACCTGCACGGGCGATGGCGGCGGCATGGTGCTCAGGGCCGGTCTTCCATTGCAGGATATGGAATTCGTGCAGTTTCATCCGACCGGGATCTACGGCGCGGGCTGCCTCATCACGGAAGGATCGAGAGGAGAGGGCGGGTATCTCACGAACTCCGACGGCGATCGCTTCATGGAGCGTTATGCGCCGAATGCCAAGGACTTGGCTTCGCGCGACGTCGTCAGCCGCTCGATGACCATCGAAATCCGCGAGGGCCGCGGGGTCGGGAAGCTCCGCGACCACATTCATCTGCACCTCGAGCATTTGGGGCCCGAGGTCATCAAGGAGAGGCTGCCGGGGATCGCCGAAACCGCACGGATCTTCGCCAACGTGGATGTCAACAAGGATCCGATACCGGTGCTGCCGACGGTTCATTACAACATGGGCGGTATCCCTTGCAACGTGCAGGGCGAGGTGATGTGTCGGCGCGAGGGCGGCGAGGCGGTGGTTCCCGGACTGATGGCGATCGGTGAGGCGGCCTGCGTATCCGTACACGGCGCCAACCGGCTTGGCTCCAATTCTTTGCTGGACCTGGTGGTCTTCGGACGTGAGGCGGCCCGACATTGCACACAAGCCGTGAGGCCCGGTTCACCGCACCGCGCCCTGAAAGCGGACTGTGCGGAAGCTGCGCTCTCGCGGCTCGACTCGCTGCGCAACGCGAAAGGCTCCCGGCGAACGGCCGATATCCGCTTGGACATGCAGCGCATCATGCAGAGCGATGCCGCAGTGTTCCGCACCGCGCAAACCCTGAACGACGGCAAGCGCCGGCTGGGCGATGTTTTCGCGTCGTTCAAGGACGTGAACGTCACCGATCGTTCGCTCATATGGAACACCGACCTCATCGAGACCTTGGAGCTCGATAATCTTCTGGGTCAGGCGGTGGCGACGATCCATTCTGCGGAGAACCGCAAGGAAAGCCGGGGCGCCCAAGCGCGCGAGGATTTTCCGGATCGCGACGATCAGAATTGGATGAAGCACACGCTGTGCTGGGTCGATGCCCGCGGGGCGACCTCGTTCGACTACCGTCCGGTCCACATGAATACGTTGACGGACGACGTGGAACCCATTCCGCCCAAGGCGCGGACTTATTGACCGCGCGCTTGAACCTAAGGAGCTTGATCGATGGCTGAATTTACGCTTCCCAAGAATTCCAAAGTCCGCAAGGACGGGCGGGTATTCAAGGCAGGCGCGGACGCCGAGAACGTACGGGTGTTCAAGATCTATCGCTACGACCCCGATTCCCCGGACAATCCGCGGCTCGATACCTACGAGGTCGACATGGACAGCTGCGGGCCCATGGTTTTGGACGCGCTCATCAAGATCAAGAACGAGATCGACCCGAGCTTGAGCTTCAGACGCTCTTGCCGCGAGGGGATCTGCGGCTCGTGTGCCATGAACATCGACGGCAAGAACGGACTCGCCTGCATCAACGCCTGCGCGGAGGCCAAGGGCGACATCCATATTTATCCGCTCCCGCACATGCCGGTCATCAAGGATCTGGTGCCGGATTTGACCAACTTCTATGCGCAGTACGCCGCCATGAAGCCTTGGTTGCAGACGCGCACGCCGCCGCCGCCGGACGGCGAGCGGCTTCAATCGAAGGAGGAGCAGGAAAAGGTCGATCGCCCGTCCGCCTGCATATTGTGCGCATGCTGCTCTACCAGCTGTCCGAGCTACTGGTGGAACAGCGATCGGTACTTAGGGCCCGCGGCGCTCTTGGCGGCCTACCGCTGGATCGTGGACAGCCGGGACGAAGCCACCGGCGAGCGGTTAGACCAGCTGGAGGATCCGTTCCGTCTGTATCGCTGCCACACCATCATGAACTGCACTGATGCCTGCCCGAAGGATCTGAATCCGGCCAAGGCGATCAGTGAGATCAAACAGCTTCTGGCGCAGCGCCGTCACTGAGCCCCTGCATGCCTTCCACGGCGATTCCGGAGCTCGGCCGCCTGCGTTGGCGATGCCGCCGAGGCATGAAGGAGCTGGACTTGCTGCTCACCCGCTATCTCGAGGAGCGGTACGGCGGCTCATCCCCGGCCGCCCAGCGGGCATTCCTCGAGCTGCTCGAGGCGCCCGATCCGGTGATCTATGCCTATTGCATGGGCCAGGCGTACCCTCCGACCGCCATCCTGTCGGCCGTGATCGAGCGAATCACCTCGAACGCCGTGGGCTAGCCTTGGATTCGGGCGTCCGCGGCGGCTCCAAAGAGGGCGGGCCCGGCGACAGCGGCTGATAGAATCGAGCCTGTGCCCAAAATTACGCTTGCAGTTCACACTTTACGGGAATCGGCGAACTTTTCCTCGAGGAGCGGGTCTATCGCGACAGGCTGGCTTGTGAGCTCGCCGGTTTGGGTTCGCCGATGAGCGTCGAGGAAAGTGACCTCAAACTGGTGGAGCGCGTCCAGCGCGGTGAGCGCGCGGCGTTCGATCTATTGGTCCTCCGATACCAGCACAAGGTACTGAAGCTGATCATGCGTTATGTGCACGATGCAACCGAGGCTGAGGACATTGCGCAAGAGGCGTTCGTGAAAGCGTATCGCGCCCTTCAATCGTTTCGCGGCGATAGCGCCTTCTACACGTGGCTGTATAGGATCGCCATCAACACCGCCAAGAATGCACTCGTCGCCACCAAACGCCGGCCCATGGATTACGACCTCGATCTGCAGGATCCCGAGCAATACGATGTGCATTCGCGCCTGTCCGAGTCCGAGACGCCGGAGGCGTTGCTCCTTACCGATGAGATTCGCGATACGGTGAATCGCGCCATCGAGAATCTGCCCGAGGACTTGCGCACCGCCATCGTGCTGCGGGAACTCGAGGGTTTGAGTTACGAAGATATTGCCCAGACGATGGATTGTCCGGTCGGCACGGTGCGCTCGCGGATCTTCCGCGCGCGTGAGGCTATAGACAAGAAGCTGAGACCCATTTTTGACGGCGGCCTTGGTCGGCCCGAGGAATCATGAGCGAACAAATTCGTGAGCAAGTCTCGGCATTCCTGGACGGCGAGCTGCCGAGCTCGGAAACCGAGCTGTTGCTGAAGCGCTTGACGCGCGATGCGGAACTAAGAGAAAGCTTCGGTCGCTACGCCTTGATCGGCGAGTCGCTGCGCGGAGCGGGCCACAGTATGGACCGCTCTCCCTTGAGCCGTGGCTTTGCCGCGGGCGTCAATGCCGCCATCGACGGCGAGGCGACACCCGCGGTTTCGCTTCCGATGCGCTCTCGTGCGCCGCGCTGGTGGAAGCCCGTCGCGGGCGCCGCTGTGGCGGCGGGCGTCGCGGCCGTGGCGGTGGTGGCGCTTCAGCAACGTGCCGTCGCCCCGTCCCTCCGGGCGGTAGTGCCCCTCTCGGCGCAGAATGTCGCCCAGCCCAAAGAGTTGCTCTCTTATACGGTGCCCGCGGCGGCGTCCGGGGAGCAAACCCCGACGATGATGCCGGCGGCGCGGCTGACGAGCTACGTGTTCGCGCACAGCCGGTATTCCTCGGTCCTGGGGCAGAGCAACGTGTGGTCCGGCCTTCTGGCCGATGCCGACGAACAGCCTTCCGCGGATTCCGGAGCGGCGTCGGACGGTACGGCGGTCAATCAGGACGCAGTGAACCGCGCCGTCGGGAATGATGCCGCGGCATCGCAGCCGCCACGGGATTCGCGTATCGCTCCATGAGGAACGCGTTGCGTCGCCGCGCTCGTTGGCTGGTGCCCTATGCTGCGGCCGGCGTTTTGACCGTGACCTTCGTGCAGCAGTCGCTGGGCGCGGACGATCCGCGCGAGTGGCTGGACAAAATGAACCAGGCGCTGGCGACCCGCAATTACGACGGCACGTTCTTTCACTTGAGCGAGGGACGTGTCGAGACCATGCGGATCGTGCATCGGGTCAAGGCGGGGCTCGTCACGGAGCGGCTGCAATCGCTCGACGGCTCGGGACGCGAATTCGTGCGGAACAACGACGAGCTCACCTGCTACTTGCCGGATCAGCATACGGTGCTGGTCGAGCCTCGCCAGGTTCATGGGCCTTTTTTGGGATCACTCCCCCGGTTCGGTTCCGACGTGGACCAGTTCTATCTGATCCAATCGCTTCCAGATACCCACGTCCTCGGGCGCCCCGCGCGGGTCATCGCGGTCAATCCGAAAGATCAATACCGGTTCGGCTACCGTCTATGGCTCGATCAGAAAACCGCCATGCCGCTCAAAACGCAGTTATGCGATGCGCACGGCCAGGTCATTGAGCAGATTTTGTTCGCGCGTCTCGACATGCCCGAGACCATCGCCGATGCCGACCTGACTCCGGCGGTGAGGACCCAGGGCATGCGCTGGGTGCGCCAAGGTGCTTCCGATGACAGCGCGGTCCCGGCTCTGTCCGCCTATCGAGCGAGCGAACTGCCGCCGGGGTTCCATTTGACGGTGTCCGGCGCGCAGAACTTGGGCGGCGCTGCGGTCCCTGCGTCCCACCTCGTCTACTCCGATGGCTTGGCCACCGTCTCGGTTTTCGTCGAAGCGCCGCCGGCGCCCAGCCCGGGCGCGAGCGACTCGGCCGGTCCCCCGCCCGAGCCGCCGATGGAAGGTCTGGCCCGCGTCGGATCGGGTTTCGCATTCTCCACGGTGGTGCAGGGGCATCAGGTGACGGCGGTGGGTGAGGTTCCGGCTCAAACCGTCGAGTTCATTGCCCATTCCGTGAAATCCTTGGGCGAGAGCCCGCGCCGCTGATTTATCGTCGTGGGGTTCCTGCTGTACTCGAGGTCCGGCTGCTGTCTGTGCGAGGAATTACTGGCCGAGCTCAATGAAGTGCCTGCGGCGCTTGGGCTTCCGATCGAGGTGCGGGATGTGGATGCCGATCCCGCGATGCGCGCCCGCTATGGGCACAAGGTGCCGGTGCTGTTGTTTGCCGGCGAATTGATATGCCACGGGCGGCTGAACAAAGAAGAACTGCTTAAAGCCCTGATTTACCACCGCCGACCGGTATAATCGGAGGTTTGCCCAGGCCTTACCTCCTTAATGAAGAATATCCGCAATTTCTCCATCATCGCCCACGTCGATCACGGCAAGTCGACACTGGCCGACCGGTTCATTCAGGAGTGCGGCGGACTCGAGGCTCGGGAGATGCAGGCGCAGGTTCTCGATTCCATGGATCTCGAGCGCGAGCGGGGCATCACCATCAAGGCGCAGAGCGTCACGCTCGGGTTCAAGTCGCTGAGCGGCGAGCTCTATCAGCTCAACTTCATCGACACGCCCGGCCACGTCGATTTCTCGTACGAAGTGTCGCGATCACTGGCTGCCTGCGAGGGCGCTCTGCTCGTCGTGGACGCCGCGCAGGGCGTGGAGGCTCAGAGCGTCGCGAACTGCTACACGGCGCTCGAACAGGGACTGGAGGTGCTGCCGGTCATCAACAAAATCGACCTGCCGTCCGCCGATCCTGCGAAGGTGATTCACGAGATCGAGGAAATCATCGGCATTCCGGCCGACGATGCGGCGTTGGTCAGCGCCAAGACGGGACTCGGCGTGCCGGAACTCTTGGAACAAATCGTCAAGCGGATTCCGCCGCCGAAGGGAGACCCCGACGGCCCGCTGCAGGCGCTCATCATCGACTCCTGGTTCGACAACTATGTCGGCGTGGTTTCGCTGGTCCGTGTCATGAACGGCTCGCTGAAATCCGGAGCGAAAATCCGGGTCATGTCCACGGGGCGCAGCCACATCGTCGACAAGCTGGGACGGTTCACGCCGAAGCCGGTGACCCGCGACTCGCTGGATACCGGGGAGGTCGGCTTCGTCGTCGCCGGCATCAGGGAGATCGACGGTGCGCCGGTGGGCGACACCATCACCCTCGAAGCGAATCCCGCGAGCGAAGCGCTGGCCGGCTTCAAGCAGGTGCAGCCCCGGGTCTTCGCGGGCCTTTTCCCGGTGAGCTCGGACGACTACGAGCAGTTTCGGGACGCACTGAAGAAGCTCAAGCTCAACGACTCGGCGCTGCATTTCGAGCCCGAGGTGTCGACCGCCCTCGGCTTCGGATTTCGCTGCGGATTTCTGGGCCTTCTGCACATGGAGATCGTGCAGGAGCGGCTGGAGCGCGAATACGATCTCGCGCTCATCAGCAGCGCGCCGACGGTGATCTACGAGTTGGTCCTGACGGACGGATCGATCGAGTACGTCGACAATCCCAGCAAACTGCCGCCGCAGGATCGGATCGGCGAATTGCGCGAGCCCATCATCACGGCCAACATTCTGGTGCCGCCGGACCACGTCGGCGCGGTGCTCACGCTCTGCAGCGAGAAGCGCGGCGTGCAGAAGAAGATGCTCTTTCTGGGAAGCCAGGTGTCGCTGCAATACGAGTTGCCCATGGCTGAGGTGGTGCTCGATTTCTTCGACCGGCTGAAGTCGGCCACGCGTGGATACGCCTCCTTCGACTACGAGTTCCATTCGTTCAAAGCCGCACCGCTGGTCAAGCTCGACGTGCTGATCAACGGCGAGCCGGTCGATGCGCTGTCGCTCATCGTGCACCGGGACCACTCCTATGCCCGTGGCCGGGATTTGGTCGACAAGATGCAGGAGTTGATTCCGCGCCAGATGTTCGAGGTGGCGGTGCAAGCCGCGATCGGCAGCCACATCATTGCACGGGCGACCGTCAAGGCGATGCGCAAGAACGTGCTCGCGAAATGCTACGGTGGGGACATCAGCCGCAAACGCAAGCTTCTGGAGAAGCAAAAGGCGGGCAAAAAGCGCATGAAGCAGGTGGGCCAGGTCGAGATACCGCAGGAGGCCTTCCTCGCGGTGCTTCAAGTGGGCAAGAAAGGGAATTGACGATGCCCGGAAGCTTCATTGATATCGCACAAGTTCGGGGGTCTTAAGTGAATGACGGTGATAGCCTTTTTGTAGCGCTGCTCTGTGCGGCGGTCGTCTGCGTGCTGGTGATCCTGATCGACGGATGGTTCTTGCGTCCTCAACGGGATCCCGGCGCGACCAGCGTCTTCGAGCCGCTGCTGCCGCGCATCGCCGGCTATGCGCTGGTCGCGCTGGCGCTCGGGATGCTGTGGCGGCTGTTTCGCTACGAGGCGGTGGATTTCAGTTTTATGCTGGTGCTGGTCGGGGCGATGTCGGGCGCCATCTGGGGCTTGGACCAGGCGTTCTTCTCACGGCGGCGCCGGGCGTTGGCGGCGAGGGCCGGCACGCCGCCGGAGCGCGTGCGCGAGCCCGTGGCGGTGGAGTACGCACGCTCCTTCTTCCCGGTGATTCTGCTCGTACTGGTGATCCGCTCGTTCGTGTTCGAGCCGTTTCGAATTCCGTCCGACTCCATGATGCCGACGCTGCTCGACGGCGACTTCATCTTTGTCAGCAAATATTCGTACGGGCTGCGCCTCCCGGTCACCAATACGCTGCTCGTCCCGACGGGCACGCCGCACCGCGGCGACGTGATCGTATTCCGACTGCCCCCGAATCCCAAGATCAATTACATCAAGCGCCTGGTCGGCCTGCCGGGCGACCAAATCCGGGTGGATGAGATGAACCGGGTCTACGTGAACGGCGTGCTGCAGCCGCAGACCCCGGGTCCCGTCTACACCGGCCCCAAGCAGAGCCAATGGAATTACGCCGGAGTCCCGACCGCGATCGAGCAGTTGGGCGCCAAACGCCACGAGATCATGTTCGCCCGGGGGAGCGTGACGAGCGGGGAATGGACGGTCCCGGCCGGCCATTACTTCTTCATGGGCGACAACCGCAACAACAGCAAGGACAGCCGCTGGCAGGGGGATCCCGACGCCCCGGGCTTCGTTCCGGAGCAAAATCTGGTAGGTAAGGCGGTCCGAATCTGGCTTAATCTCGATACTCGTGACGGACCTCTCTGGAATCGGATCGGTAATGCGATTCAATAAGAGGCTGTATCGGGAGGATTTCTTATGCGCAAGCAGCAGCAAGGGATGACGTTCATCGGCCTACTATTCGTCCTCGCTCTGGTGGGGGTGATCGTGTACGCCGGTATTCGGCTGACGCCCGTGTACCTCAATTACCTCAAGGTGGCGCGCAGTCTGAGCGGCGCGGCCTCCGATGTGAAGGGCGACAATCCCGATCAGGCGACCCTCAGGCGCTTGCTGGCCAGGCAATGGGAGATCCAGGACATCGATGTCCCAGATTACAAGGATGTGGAGATCACGAAGGACGACGGCGGGACGCAACTGCATGTCGCCTACGACCAGTCGGTCCCCTACATCGCGAACGTGTCTCTCTCGGTGCATTTCGACAAGACCGTGAAGGTGCAGTGACCCCTAAGTCCGGCGCGGACCCGCTTGCGGCTTGGGCGCTACGCTCCTTCGGCCATACCTTTGCCGATCTGAAACTCTGTCGCCAGGCGCTCACCCATCGCAGCGCCGCGGGCGATCACAACGAGCGGCTCGAATTCCTCGGCGACTCGGTTCTTAATTGCAGTGTGGCGCGCTTGCTATACGATGCGCATCCGGACGCCGACGAGGGCGCGTTGTCGCGGTTGCGCGCGACGCTCGTGAGCGGGGATACGCTAGGCAGCATCGCCGGCGAACTCGACTTGGGAGAGCATTTGCGGCTGGGACCGGGGGAGCTGAAATCGGGTGGTTTTCGACGGGCGTCGATCTTGGCGGATGCCCTGGAGGCGATGGTGGGGGCGATTTTCTTGGATTCCGGGTTCGACGCGGCTTCGGCGGCGGTCAATCGGATCATAGGCACGCGTCTGGCGGCGCTGCCGGCTGCGGAAACTCTCAAGGATGCCAAGACGCGGCTCCAAGAGGTCCTGCAGGGGCGTGGATTGGCCTTGCCGATCTACACCCTGACGGCCACCACGGGTGATCCGCACGCCCAATCGTTCACGGTTACTTGTGCGGTAGCCGCGTTCGGACTGACGGCCGCCGGCGAGGGCGTCAGCCGTCGCCGAGCCGAACAGGTGGCTGCGCGCAAGGCGCTCGATCTCCTGCCTGCCGGCGCACACGGCGCCTCATGAGCGGCGCTCCGTTTCGAGCCGGCATGGTGGCCATCGTCGGCCGTCCCAACGTCGGAAAATCGACCCTGGTGAACGCGCTGGTCGGCCGCAAGGTCAGCATCGTCACCGCGAAGCCGCAGACCACCCGGCACCGCATCCTAGGCGTGGTCAACCGGCCGGAGGCGCAGCTCGTCCTGGTCGACACGCCCGGATTGCACGAGAGCACGCGCCGGGTGATGAACCGGTACATGAATCGCGTCGCCATCTCCTCGTCCCAGGACGCCGACGTGATCCTGTTCGTGATCGAGGCCATGCGCTTCACGGAGGAGGATGTGTGGGTGTGGGAACGCGTGCGGGGCTTGAAACAGCCGCTCTTCCTCGTGATCAACAAGGTGGACCGCGTCGTGCCGAAGGACAAGTTGCTGCCCTTCATCGAAGACATGGCAGAGCGAGTGCCGGCATCGGGAGTCGTTCCGATTTCCGCGCTGGAGAGCGATAATCTCGACCGGCTCACGGAGCTCGTGGGCTCGCGTCTTCCCGTCGCGCCGCCGCTGTTCGCTCCGGATGTGCTCACCGACCGGGACGAGCCGTTTCACGCGGCAGAGATCGTCCGTGAGAAGCTCACGTTGAAATTGCGCGAGGAGCTGCCCTACGGCATCAACGTGCAGATCGAGCGCTTCGCGGACGAGGACGGGCGGGTCCTGATCAATGCCGTCATCTGGGTGGAGCGTGCCGGGCAGAAGGCGATCGTCATCGGTCAGGGCGGGGAGCGCCTCAAGGAGATCGGGCGCCTGGCTCGCATCGAGCTGAACGATTTGTGGCAGCGCTCGGTGCATTTGGAGCTTTGGGTCAAAGTGAAAGAAAACTGGGCGGACAGCGAGATGGCGTTGCGCCAATTCGGGTACGACACGCTGTGAGAGAAAGGCGCCTTCACGGGCTCGCACCTTCACCGGCATCGCGTCCGCCACTCTGTAGTGGCCGCCGCGTCTGGCTCGCGCCGGCATACGTGCTGCATCAGTATGCCTACCGCGATACCAGCCGCATCGTCGAGGTGTTCACCCACGAACGAGGCCGGCTGGCACTGTTCGCTCGCGGAGCGAACGGCTCCAAGTCGAGCCTCAAGTCGGTCCTGCGGCCGTTTCAACGGCTGCTCGTGTCCTGGTCGGGCAGGGGTGAGGCGTGCCAGCTGGTGAGCGCCGAAATCGACGGCGCCGCGGCCGCATTGCCGAACGACCGTCTGATGAGCGGCTTCTACCTGAACGAGCTCATTCTAAAGCTCACCGAGCGCTGCGACCCCCATCCCGAGATCTTCCTCGCCTATGCGGCCTGCGTCGAAGCGCTGTGCGGAGGTGCGGGCGAGGAGGAGAACCTGCGGCGCTTCGAGAAGCGCCTGCTGAAAAACCTGGGCTATGGATTGGAACTGTCGCGTACGCCTGACGGCGATCCCGTGGCTGTGGACGGATACTACAAGTTCCAGCCTCAGCGGGGCCCGCAGCCCTGCGTGGCGGATGCGCCGGGCGCCGTCTACGGCCGATCGCTGGCCGACCTCGAGGCGGAGACGTTCGCGGACGCGCGCTCGCTCAAGGACGCCAAGCGGGTGCTGCGCGCCGCCCTCGACACCTGCCTCGACGGGCGGGCGCTGAAATCCCGGGAAGTGATGCTGGCCATGCGGCGGCGCGCCCCATGACCGGGTCATCGTCCGGGGTGCCGTCTTCGGCGCACATCGCCGGCGGCATCCTGCTGGGCGTGAATATTGACCATGTAGCCACCCTTCGTCAGGCACGGCGGATCGATTACCCCGACCCCATCCATGCCGCGCTGCTGGCGGAGCAATCGGGCGCCGACAGCATCACGCTGCACCTGCGGGAAGATCGCCGCCACATTCAGGACCGCGACGTGACGCTGATGCGGCAGATGCTGCAGACCCGGATGAATCTCGAGATGGCGGTGACCGAGGAGATGATCCGCATCGCCTCCGGCGTGAAGCCTCAGGATTGTTGCCTGGTGCCCGAGTCGCGCCAGGAGGTCACCACGGAGGGGGGCCTCGATGTGGCCGGGCAGAAGGAGCGCGTGGGCTCGGCGTGCACGGCTCTGGCCTCATCCGGCATCCGCGTGTCGCTGTTCATCGATCCGGACGCCGCCCAGGTCGAAGCCGCGGTCCGAGCAGGCGCCCCGGTCATCGAGCTGCACACGGGCACGTACGCCAATGCGTCGGGGCCGGCCCTGGCGCGGGAGCTCGAACGAGTGCGATCCGCTGCGAGGCTCGCCGCTTCCCTGGGGCTCACCGTGAATGCGGGTCACGGGCTCAACTACCACAATGTCGAGCCGATCGCCGCCATCGGGGAAATCGTTGAGCTCAACATCGGCCATTCGATCATCGCGCGCGCCCTGTTCGACGGGCTGCCGAAGGCCGTGCGCGACATGAAAGCGCTGATGCGCGCGGCGCGATGATCTTCGGGATCGGCATCGATGTGCTCAAGGTGGATCGCATCGAGCGGGTATACGAGAAGCACGGAGAACGATTCGTCTCGCATCTGCTGATGCCGGAAGAGCGCGCGCAGCTCGCGCGCACCGCACGTCCGGTACGCTTTCTCGCGATGCGCTTCGCCGCCAAGGAGGCCATCGTCAAAGGCATGGGCACCGGATTTGCGCATGGCGTTTGGATCCGCGACGTGGGCGTCGTGCAGAACTCCTGGGGCAAGCCCGAAGTGGTGTACTCGACGCGCGGAGCGAGGGTGCGGGATGGCCTCGGCATCGGCGAAGGCCACGTCACGCTCACCGACGAGGCGGGCCTCGTGGTGGCGGTCGCGGTGCTCATGCGGCGCGTGGCATCCGTCTAGAGTCTCGCCATGAACACGCTGATTTTCGACATTGAAACCGTCCCGGATACGGCCCTCGGGCGCCGCCTCTACGGCCTCGAGAATCTGACCGACGAGCAGGTGGCCAGGATCATGTTCACCAAGCGCCGTCAGGAAGTCGGCAGCGAATTTCTGTCCCACGAACAGCATCGCGTGGCCGCGATCTCGGTGGTGATGCGCACGAGGGAGACGCTCAAGGTCTGGAGCCTCGGCGATGAAGGCTCTTCTGAAAAGGACTTAATCGAGCGCTTCTTCGACGGCCTGGACCGATACACGCCCGACCTTGTGTCTTGGAACGGCGCAGGCTTCGATCTGCCGGTGCTCCACTACCGAAGTCTGCTGCATGGCATCACGGCGGCCCGCTATTGGGAGACGGGCAATTCGGACTCGACCTTCCGGTACAGCAACTACCTGAGCCGATATCACTGGCGGCACATGGATCTCATGGACATCTTGTCCGGTTTTCAAGGCCGAGGCCGCGCCAGCCTGCAAGACGTGGCGTGCCTCCTGGGATTGCCGGGAAAGCTGGGCATGCATGGCTCGCAGGTCTGGGAGACTTTCCTTCAGGGCGGAATCAAGCGCATCCGCGACTACTGCGAGACCGATGTCCTCAACACGTACCTCATCTACCTGCGCTTCGAGCTGCTTCGCGGCAACTTGAATCCCACGGAGCACGCCGCCGAGATCGCGCGGGTGCGGCAGATGCTCGCGGAGTCCGGCGCCGCTCACATCCAAGAATTTTCGGCTGCGTGGCTTCCGAGCTGAGATCCGGTGACATTCGTGAGGCGGACGTCGTGGACCTCGCCCACGACGGGCGCGGTATCGCGCGCGCCGATGGCAAGACCGTATTCGTCGACGGCGCCTTACCCGGCGAGCGCGTTCGGCTGCGGGTATACAAGCGGCGGCGGACTTTCGACGAGGCATTGCTGGTGGAGGTGTTGTCGGCCTCGCCGGACCGGGTCACGCCGGCGTGCGCGCACTTCGGCATCTGCGGAGGGTGCGCGTTACAGCACTTATCGCCCGCCGCCCAGCTCAGCGCCAAACAGCGCCAGCTTCTCGACAATCTGGAGCGCATCGGCGGCGTGAAGCCGCTCGAGGTGCTCGAGCCGATCCGCGGGCCTGCCTTCGGCTATCGACGCCGCGCCAGGATGGGCGTGAGATACGTGCACAAGAAGGGCCGGGTGCTCGCGGGCTTTCGCGAGCGGGAGAAGCCCTACATTGCGGACCTTCGGCATTGCGACACCCTCATCGAGCGGTTCGCAACGCTGCCGCAGGATCTCGCGGCCTTGGTCGATCGGCTCAGCATCCGCGACAAGGTGCCTCAAGTGGAAGTCGCGGCCGGGGATCGCACGGCGGCTTTGGTGTTTCGCGTGATGGAGCCGCCGACCGCGCAGGACCTCGGCCTGATCGAGGAGTTCGGCAGGACTCAAGGCGTGGCCATTTATCTGCAGCCGGGAGGACTCGATACCATCAGGCCGTTGGGCAGCGCCGCCCCGCTGAGCTACGCGGTGGACGGCGGACGGGTGACGCTCGAGTTCGGGCCTGCCGATTTTATCCAGGTGAATCGTGAGGTCAACCTCGCCATGATCGAGGCGGCGATGACCTTGCTCGCCCCTTCGGCGGCCGACCGGGTGCTCGATCTGTTCTGCGGATTGGGCAATTTTACGCTGCCCATCGCGCTCCGGGCTGGGTCGGTGGTGGGGATCGAGGGGGACCTCGCTCTGGTGGCGAAAGCGCAGGCCAACGCGGTGCGCAACGGAATCCCGAACACCGAGTTTCATGCGGACAATTTGTTCGAGCCTAAGGGGTTCGGACCCTGGGCCGCGGGTACCTACGATCGGGTCCTGCTCGACCCGCCGCGGGCGGGCGCGCTTGCAATCATGGAACGTATGGCACAGTGGCGCCCCAAACGGGTCGTGTATATTTCCTGTCATCCGGGGAGTTTGGCGCGGGACGCAGGAATCTTGATTAAATCCCAAGGGTTCCAGCTTGTCGGCGCAGGGGTTATGGATATGTTTCCGCATACAACGCACGTCGAATCCGTCGCCGTATTCGAGAGCCGCGAATGAGCCTTGGGCCGCTCATGGTCGATGTCGCGGGCACCGAATTGAGCTCGGAAGACCTCGACATCCTGACCCACCCGCTGGTCGGCAGCGTCATCCTGTTCACGCGTAACTACCGGGATCCACAGCAAATTTCGGCTCTTTGCGGTGCAATACGGGAACTTCGCACTCCCCACTTACTGATCGCCGTCGACCACGAGGGAGGACGCGTCCAGCGCTTCCGCGACGGATTTACCCGGCTGCCCCCGGTCCGGTTGCTCGGGCACCGCTACGATGAGGATCGGCGGGACGCCCTGCGCAAGGCGCAGTCTCTGGGCTGGCTGATGGCGGCTGAATTACGGTCGGTCGGTGTGGACTTCAGCTTCGCGCCCTGCGTCGACCTCGATTATGGCTTGAGCGAGATCATCGGCGACCGGGCCTTCCACCGCGACCCAGCGGTCGTGGCGGCTCTCGCGGCTGCGTGCATGTTGGGCATGCGGGAGGCGGGGATGGCAGCCGTTGCCAAGCATTTCCCGGGCCATGGCGCGGTGCGGGCGGATTCGCACTTGGCGCTCCCCGTGGACCGGCGGCCGCTGGCGGACATGGAAGGCGATCTCGCCCCGTATCGGCTGCTCATCGAGAACCAATTACCCGGAATCATGGCGGCGCACGTCGAATATTCGGCGGTCGATCCGAAACCGGCGAGTCTGTCCCGCCGCTGGATCACGGACATTCTGCGCGGTGGCCTCGGCTTTCATGGATGTGTGTTCGCGGATGACCTCAGCATGGCGGGTGCGGCGGCGTTCGGCGATGTGGTCGAGCGCACGCGGCTCGCGCTGGCGGCGGGATGCGACGTGCTGCCGATTTGCAATGACCGCGACGCGGTGCGCGCGGTGCTTCAGAACCTCGACGCAGACGCGGCGACGCCGGCTGCGCAAGCGAGGCTGGTGCGCATGCGTGGACGGGGCGAGGGGCCTGCCGACCTGCGCTCGAGCAGCCAATGGCGTGATGCGACCGCGGTGGTCGCCGAGCTCTCTGCAGCGCCGCCGCTGGTCTTGACCGAAGGGCAGCCCTGATGAGCTTCGATGCGGACATCTATCGCCGCTTGCTCGAGTCTTCCCCCGAAGGCGTCGCGATGGTCGATGCCATAGCCGCTGATCACCCCGTCGTGTATGTCAATCCGGCATTCGAATCGTTGACCGGATATGCGGCCGCTGATTTGCTCGGCAAAAATCTTCGCATCCTCCAGGGTGACGACCGGGAACAGGATGGCCGGCACAGGCTGCGCGAGGCCTTGAAGCAGGGCGAGTCCTGCCGCGTGCTCTTGCGCAATTATCGCAAGGACGGCTCGCTGTTCTGGAACGAGCTCACGGCCGTGCCGCTGCGCAATGCCGAGGGACAGGTCGCCTACTTTGCGGGACATCATCGTGATGCCGGCGATCGGCTGCGCATCGATCCGAAACTCTCGCGCGATTCGCTCTCCGGTGCTCATCAGCCAACCGGTGTGGCGGTCCGCGATGACCGTTTGACGGGCCTCTTCACGCTGCCGTATTTGCAGGAGCTCCTGAAGCGGGATTGGGCAATTGCCCAACGCGAGAAGCGCAGCATTGCCGTATTCGCCGTCGATATCGACTCGCTCGACCTCTACAACGCAACCTTCGGGCGCGCCGCGGGCGACTCGGCAATCCGCCGAGTCTCCCACTGCGTGTCGGGATGCCTCAGGCGCTCGAGCGATGTGACCGCGCGCATCGATGGCGGAAGCCTCATGGCCTTCGCCCCCGGCTTGACGCTGGATCAGGCCTTGACGCTCGGCCACGTCATGGCCGAGCGTGTGCGTGAGCTGCGCATCCATCATCCGCGCTCCGGCGTGCTGCGTTACGTCAGCGTCAGCGTCGGGGTTTGCGCGGCCGTGCCGGCGCCGGATGAGAGCCCCACATTGCTGGTCGAGAGATCTCAGCTCCAGCTCAAGCTGGCGAAAAAAGCGGGGCGTAACCGCGCCGCGTGAGCCATGAGCGGCCGCGCCGCGCGGGCCGATCACCCCTCGGGCGGGCCGCACCGCTCCGAGCGATCGGCCGGCCCGAGAGGTGGGTCTTAAGGTTACTTGGGCGGGATCTGATTGCTGATGCCGTTTTCTTGACGATTGAGCACGCCCTGTTCCGCCTTGGTGATGTGGCCGCCATTCTGGCTCGCCATATCGCGCTCCTCCTGGTGGACCTGATGGTCCTCGTGATGCGCCTGGGCAGCCTGCGCCTTGCTCATGGTTCCGTCCTTCACGTCGTTGTGAATGCGCCGGTTCTGATTCGACAGGCGGTGGTTCACCTGCGTGCGTCGCGGATGCGCCTTTTGCAGGAGGTTTCCGCCGAAGCGGTGCCTGCCAAGGCGGCGAGGGAGACGATCGCCGCGGCGAAGGTCAGGGATTTGCGGGCCGAATTAAACATAACCGATCCTCCGTTAATGGCCAGGTTTAGGCGGCGCCGATGGGCCCGCTCTCGATCAGGGATAACGCGGCACCTAAGCGGACGGGGCGAGGGATTACGCGTAATTAATTGCCGACGGCGCCATGCCGCACGAACGGGCGCCGGCATCGCCAGGCGCCGCGTGATCCAGGTCGCATTCATCTCGAGCGTTGTGTGACTCGGTTCAATCCCCTGTAATTTCATCTTCAGCGCGCGCGCCGAACCGGAACTCGGTTTGAGTGCCATTTCGCGGAATTTGATAACAAGGGCTAATGAACATCCGCACGAAAGTGATCTCGCTGGTCGCGATGCTGTTCGTGATCCTGACCGCGATCGAGATCGCGGTTCAGCGCGGGATCTTGATGCCGAGCTTCGC
>Ga0182015_10001158_pt1 | contig 35890 bp, 31 predicted proteins | sample 712P3MmetaG_FD_120478 | JGI IMG/M metagenome (GOLD analysis project Ga0182015, IMG submission 120478) | Permafrost microbial communities from Stordalen Mire, Sweden - 712P3M metaG | ecosystem: Environmental > Terrestrial > Soil > Wetlands > Permafrost | place: Sweden: Stordalen | collected...
ATCTGTGTGCGGCTGGCTATCTGATGGCCGCGCTGCTGACCACGCAGTTGCCAGAGACGCGGGGAAAACGGCTGGAGTGACGGGCGGTTGGCAGCAGTCACCCCGGCAGCCGATCAGTATCAGTAGCCAGTCTCCTCTGCTGGCGTCCAGAATACCGGGGAACGTTTCCGAATCTACTCGATCGGTTCCACGACGACGGCTTCGTTTTCCCCGTTTGCACCCGAGGGGCGCTGCACGATCACGATGGCCGCGAGCACCAAGATGATTCCCAGGGACTGCATCGGGCGCAGCACTTCCCCTAACAGCCAAGCGGCGAGAACGATGGAGAACACCGGCTCCAGACAACTGGCGATGATGGCGCGCGTGGGCTCGAGATGCTGCAGGCCGAGGAAGTAGAGCGAGAATGCGCCCAGCACCGAGATCATTGAGAAAACGAACAGGAACAGCCACTGCACCGGTGCGTAGTGGGCGGCAACGATTTTCCAGGGAGGGTTGACGACCAGCCAGAAGGCAGCGGCCGCGGTAAGCGTCCAGACAAGCACGCGCCAGCGGTCGTGACGGGCCAGGATGCGGTGTCCGCCGACGTTGTAAAAGGCGAAGGAAAACGAGGCCAGCAGCGCGGCAATTAGGCCATAAGAATCGAGGCGAAGGGCTCGTCCGTGATTTGATGTTCCGACGATGCCAATCACCAGCGCAATGCCAGTAACCGCCAGCGCCACGGCAACCACTTTTTGCAGAGAAAGCTTTTGCTGGCCGCAAACCACTACATAGAACAGAACCCAGACCGGAGCTGTGTATTGCACGATGATGGCGGTGGCGACGTTCGTTCTTTGGATGGCAACGTAATAGAAGTAGTTCGAGACCGCGACTCCGAGCGTACCCAGAAGGAAGCAGTATGCGAGATCGCGTGCGGGAAGCTTGATCCGCTGCCAGCCTTGTGAAGCAACCAGGAGAGGAAGCAGTACGAGCAGAGAGAATGTAGTGCGGGTCTGCGAAAGGATGAGCGGATCGATGGGACGTATCGCGGCGGCGCTCAACGGCAGCTTGCCGGTAAAAATGGCGCGGCCCAGCGCGGCGGAGACTCCCCACAGAAACGCCGCCGAGGCGATGAAGAAATAGCCGCGCAGAGGATGGGGGCGCGAACTTTGGTGATTTGTGTTTGGGATATTGACCCCTCGCGAATGGTTTCGATGATCAGGCAACGGCGAGGAACCGGTCAAGGCGTTCGGTATCGAAGCCTTCGATCGCTTCGGCGCCGGCGGGGGGCGAGAATAATAAGGGTCGGGCGGTGCGGCAGTGGTACGTTTCAAGCAATTCAGCGCGGGCGGCGAGGTCGCGGCTCAGGTTGCGCTCTCCGAATGCGCTGCCCCTGGCTTCCCAAAATGTCTTCCTCACTTCGCAGTGGAGGCAACCGGACTGAATGAAGAGGAGAATTCGGCCAGCCACCAGTTGTGCTTCAGTCTTTCGATTTCGCGTTGAAAAGGGCCAGCAGATTCGCCAGGGGAATCCCCAAGAAGCACATACCGATGGCGACCAGCGTCAGGATCTGTACCGTCCTAGTGTGATCCGAACCGTTGGACCGCAGGAAAACGGAAAAGCTCACAGCGGCGACGAACAGGGGAAAGAGAACGAAACGCTTCTTCATTCGCGACCTCGATTGGGCGCCACCCATTTCAGTTTGAGCCTAGGCATCCGCGGACTCGATCTTGGGCGTGATTTTCGCGGTTTTGCCGAGCATGGCCGAGACGCAACAGCACTTTTCCGTCGAGAGGCGAACCGCGTCCTCGGCCGCCCTATCTCCGAAGAACTTGGGGTCAAATCAAGGACCAGGTGCTGTGGGACGCTTGGTTCTAAACATCCAGATATTCGATCTCAGTCGTGATCTTCGCGGTTTTCGCTAGCATGGCAGAGACCGAACAGTATTTTTCTTTCGAGAGGCGGATTGCGTCCTCGACCGCCTTGCGAGACACTTTACCACCGACGCGATAGATCAGCTGAATTTGTGTGTAGACGGAGGGCGGGTCAGGGGCGCGCTCGGCTTCGGCACGGACCTCGAGACTGGTGAACGGTTCGCGCTTCTTCTCTAGGACTGAGGCGACGTCGAAGCCGGTACAGCCGCAAAGGCCGATGAGAACCAGTTCCATAGGACTGTTCCCTGCTGCCTTGTCGCCATCCACGATGATCGAGTGACCGCTGTCGGCGATGCCGTTGAACCGTCGCTTCTCGATCCAGGTAGCACGAGCTTCAGTCATAAGGGTCCCTTCTTCTTAATGCTGGGTTCCCCTCAAGACTCACGAGTGTAGTCTCCATGCGGGAACCAGCGAATCGTAATGGAGCAGTGAGCTTAACAAGATCTGGAACACAATTCAGACCGGCCAGATTGCGACATAGGCTGCGAGCATCCCCCGCAAGCTTCCTTAGAACCTACCACAGGAGTAAGAAATCCAGAGGAATCGGTGCGGCCACGACTGCCCATGGAGATGCGCCTCGTCACTCGTTTGAGTCTCGGTCCCACCTTGAGTTCTATCTCCGGTTGTCGGTGCTGGGTTCGGGATGAATCAGCACGCGGAACAACTCGGGCGCGGCCTGTTTGAATTTGAGTTCGAGTTCGGTCTGGATGTCGTGGACGCGGGCCAGCGAAAGATCGTCGGAGAGCGTGCAATGGCAGGAAACGTACAGGCGTCCGCGAACCAACTTGATGATGAACTCGTGCACATCGAGGATTTCTGAAAACTGCGCGGCTGCCGACTTCAGCCGCCGTTCGAGGTCGGCGTCGCGGAGCAACTCGTCGCCGGGCTCGATGGTGGCGGGCTCGCTTTCGATGTGCGTGAGGATGTCGGCGATCTCGGGTACCTCGTGACGCATGTCGGCTTCCAGTTCGGTGACTTGATCGTGGGCGCTCTTGAGGGTCTTGCGTTCATCGAGTTCGACGTGCTGCTCGACATGGAGTTGGCCATGGAGATCCTGCACGCTGATGTCGTGGACGTTGAGGTTGTGGCGAGTGGCGACGGCGCGAATGCGGTCGAAGATGTTTTCCGAACGCTGGGCGCGCGGCAGGGGTTGAACGGTGACATCGGCGTCGGGAAGGATGTAATGGACTGCTTCGGTTACGGCCTCGACTAACTGCTCCGAGCGCTGGAAGGTGACGGTGCGGGCAAAGCCAACCGCGAGATCGGCGAAATAACGGTTGCCGGCGCGCCGGATGCGTACCCGCCCGATTTCGAGCACGCCTTCGACGCGCGAGACGGCATCGATGATCTGAGCGCGGACGCCAGCCGGGGCGGCGTCGAGCAGAGCATCGGTGGTGCGTCGCGCCAGGCGCCAGCTCACGGAAACGATGACGCCGCCGACGAACAGGGCGGCGATGGGATCGGCCAGGCGAAGCCAATCGAGCCGATAGATGCGGCCCAGCAGGATTAGCACAAGACCGACCAGCACTACACCTGCGGCCCAGACGTCGGTGGAAAAGTGCAGGGCGTCGGCTTCGAGAGCCTGGCTTTCATACTTGGTGGCGATGCGGCCGAGGGCGCGGGAACGCCACCAATCGACGGCCATCGAGATCAGCATCACGGCGAAGGCCCAGATGGAAGGCTCGACCTCGACGCGGCGGAAGAACAGACGCATGACCGCTTCGTAGATAACCCAGACGCAGGTCAGCAGAAGCAGGCCGGTTTCGACGAAAGCGGAGAAGTTCTCCACCTTGCCGTGGCCATATTGATGGTCAGCGTCGGCGGGCTTGTCGGAGACTCCGACGGAGAAATAGGTGAGCAGAGCCGCGATCAGATCGAGCGCGGAGTGCGCGGCTTCGGAGAGGATGCCGAGACTACCAGTAGTGACGCCGACAACTGTTTTTCCGGCGGTGACGAACAGGGCGGCGACAACAGAATTTCCTGCGACGGCGCGCTTCTCGGCGCGCATGGCATTTGGCGAGTAAAGGGCCGGCGTCCCCGACATGATGGGATTATCGCCGGTAAGGCGCAATTGCGCCAACGGAAAGGCCCAGGTAGTGACGGAAGGGTTGCTCACCGTTGGAGACGCTGACGCAGATCGCGCTCAACCAGCATTGGCTGGAGGGTGTCGCGCTCCAAAACGCTGCTCAGGAGTTCCAGGACTTCCCGCCCTCGATCACCACCGACGAACTCTCTCGGGTCCATAACCGGAAAAATGTTGCTGAGACGATGAAGGACCCGTCCTTTTGCTCTGACGATTTCGCGAATGACGCGGGCTGGGTATGTGCCGTAGTCGGAGGACGGCCTGCGGTTCCGAGAAGAATTGTTGCGAGAGAATTAGGGATGTCGGCGAGGATGGCATCGATTTTCTTGAGATCGCGAGCATGCGAATCGACGATGTCGTGCGTCATCAAACCTTCGGCTTTCACGCAGCAGACAATGGCTGCGGCTCGGGCCGTTTCGGGCCGTTTGAGCAGTTCACAGCTACTGTGGGAAAGCGCGTCTATGCTAGGATGCTAGGTTCGGATGGTTTAACTTCCTGATCTACCAATCCTTGGAGGAATCTTGTATGCGTAAGAGTTGGTTGGTGTGTGTGTTTTTGGGAACGCTGGCTTGGGGACAAGCGCAGCCAGCGGTGCCGGCGGCCCCGGCTTCGACTCCGAAGGAGCCCGCGAAAGAGGCCGCCAAGCCAGAGGGGGCGCCGGCTGCGGAAGTGCCGATGAGTGCGCCTGTAATTACGATCAAGGGTGTTTCCTGCCCTGAGTTCATGAAGCCGGCGACTGCGCCGACAGCCGCCGCGGGAAAAACCTCTACGGCCACGGGAAAGACAGCTGCCGCGGCGAAGAAACCGACGGAGTGCCAGATCACGCGGGCGGAGTTCGAGAAGCTTACCAAGGTGGTGCAGCAAGGGCCGAATCCGCTGACTCCGCAACAAAAGCGCACATTTGCTGGCCAGCTTCCCCAGGCTATCGCCATGTCGGAAGCAGCGAAAAAGAAGGGCCTGGATAAGGGCCAAGATTTCCAGGAGACGATGAAGTTCGTGAAGATCCGGGTTCTGACGACGGAACTGCAGCGCAGTGTGCAGGAAGAGGCGGACAAAGTTCCGCCGCAGCAGATTGAGAAGTATTACAAGGAGAATCCCGAAGCGTTTGAGCAGTTCTCTTTGGACCGGCTGTTTATCCCACGTTACAAGCAGCCGTCGGCTGAGGAAAAGGAACAAGCGAAAGGGAAAGAGACGGAGAAACTGACCGAAGAAGAGCAGAAGGCCAAGGAGGCCGCGGACAAGGCGAAGCAGGAGAAAGGCGAGAAGGAGTTGAACGAGTTGGCCGAAAGCCTGCGGCAACGTGCAGTGGCAGGCGAGGATTTCACCAAGCTGCAGAAGGAAGCGTTTGAAGCCGCGGGTACAAAGGTAGAGAATCCGACGGTAAATCTGCCCAAAGTGAGGCGCACGGGACTGCCTCCGGCGCACGTTGCGGTGTTCGATCTGAAGGCGGGGGAAGTCTCACAGGTCATTAGCGACAATGGCGGCCACTACATCTACAAGGTGGTGAGCAAAGAAGTTCTCCCGCTGGACGACAAGATGACGGGTGAAATCCATACCAAGCTGAAGAGCGAGCGCTTGAAGGAAATGATGGACAAGTACACGAACTCGTTCCAGGCGACCACCAACGAGGCGTATTTTGGACCGGCACCAGCGCCAGGACAACAACAGCCAGGACAACCGCGTATGCGTCCGCGTCCAGGGGCGGCGACACCGCCGCAAGCCCAGCCACAAGGTGCGGCACCACAAGCGCCGCCACCGGCTACCAACGCGCCAGCGCAGACTCCGGCCCCAACGACTCCTCCGTCCAAGCCGAACTAAACTAGGCCGAGGCTAAATGGAAAGCCCGAAACCTGTTGTCGTGGTCACTGGCATCGCGGGAAACCTGGGATCCCGCCTACTCCCGCTGCTGAGGGATTTCTCAGTGATTGGGGTGGACCTTAGTCCGCCCCAAACCGACGTTCCGCTGCGGTTCGAGCCCATGGATCTGGGCGAGGAGTCCTGCACGCGAGCCCTTTACGAGATGTTGCATGACACGCAACCGGTGGCGGTGGTTCATCTTGCGTTCGTGATCGATCCGGTGCGCACGGGCGTGCTCGATACCGAGCGTATGTGGCAGATCAACGTGGCCGGCACGGCGCGGGTGATAGAGGCCGTCACGGAGGCGAACCGCACGGCGGATTCCGGAGTCAGGCAATTCATCTTTCCCAGCAGCGTTTCTGCCTATGGACCCAGCCTGCCGGCGCCGGCAACGGAAGAGTCTGTGATGGCGGCCCACACGCTGCCCTACGCGATTCATAAGAAGCAATCGGACGAAGTGGTACAGCAGCGCGCGCCCGCCCTGCGCGGGTGCAGCGTGTACATTCTGCGTCCTCACATTTTTGCCGGGGCCAGCGTGGAGAATTACTTGCTGGGAGCGTTTCGGGGCACGCCCAACGGTAAAGGCCCGCAGGCGGAGAAAATGCGGAGCGAGGGCAAACGGCTGCCCTGCATGCTGCCCCGCGGGCAACAGTATCTCGACCACAAGATTCAGTTTGTGCACGTTGACGATATGGCCCGTCTGATCGCCCATATTCTGTACCGCGATCCGGAGTCGCAACGGCTCACCGTTCTGAACGTCGCCGGTCGCGGCGAGCCGCTTACGTTCGGCCGCTGCATTGAGATGGCACAAGCGGAGCTGGTACGGGTTCCCGCAAAATGGGCAATGCGGTTGGTGCTGCAATATCTATGGAAGCGGCAGATCTCGTCGATTCCGCCGGAGGCGCTACCCTACATGACCGGCGAATACATCATGAATACCGACCGGTTGCGGAGCTTTCTGGGCGGGGAGTATGAGAGTGTGATGCGCTACACCATCACCGAGGCGTTTGCCGACAGTTTTAAGACGACTGCAGCGGCGGACCAGAGCGCCACGTAGGTCTTCTTTTGCCCGCCGGTTCTCACTTCTTTCCGCGATACAACCCGGCAATACCGAAAGTGTAAGGGGTCCAACTGCCTTGGCGGAAGCCGGCGCTGCGCATGCGGGCCAGCATTTCCTGCGGCTCGGGAAAGCGTTCGACGGAATTGGGGAGATAGGCGTAGGGTCCGCGCACGCCGGAAAGCAGTGTGCCGACACGCGGCAGGATCTGCTTGAAGTAGAAGCGATAGAGGTGGCCGATGACGCCTTTGGGCTCGCTGAAGTCGAGGATGCCGCATTCGCCTCCGGGCCGCAAGACGCGCGCGATCTCGCGCAGGCCGGCGTCGTAGTCCGCAAGATTGCGGAAGCCAAAGGCTGAGGTCACGAGGTCGAAGTGCTGGTCGGGAAACGGAAGGCAGAGCGCGTCGGCTTCGATCCAGCGCGGCATTGCAAGGCCGCTCTGTGAGGGCTTGTCGAGCGACTTCAGCCGGGCCCGCTGCAGCATGGCATGAGAGAAGTCGGCGCCCCAAAGCTGCGGATTGCAATTCCCTGCCTGTTTGCGCAGGGCGAAGGTCATGTCCCCGGTGCCGCAGCAGAGATCCAGAACGCGGGAGTCCGGCCGGTCAAAGATTTGCGCGAACGAGCGCGCGGTGCGGCGCCACCACAGGCGGTCGATGTTGAACGACAAAAAGTGGTTGAGCAGATCGTAGCGGGGAGCGATCGAGGTAAACATCTCGCGGACGGCGCGCGCCGCTGCGTCGGGATCGCGTGCGCCTTCGGGGGCGGCGCCGACTACGAGTTTGCGAGCAGTGGGCATGATTGCCGCGGCTGGAATTGGCGATTGTTGATGGCTGATTAAAAGCTCTCGACCTCAGGCCTATGGCTCTTCAATCGTCAGTCAATCATGATCTACCAACAATTTCATTTTGCCCCATTCGCCGCGGACAGGCGGCGCAATTCCTCGACGGCACCGATTACGACGCTGTCGGGCACATCGGCGGCGATTTCGACCTTCCCGATTTCCCGGGGCAGCACGAAGTGCACCACGCCACCTTGCGTTTTCTTGTCGGTCTGCAGGCGCGCGAGAATCTTGCGCGCGCTCACTTTGAGCTCCGGCAGGCGGCCGAGACTGAACACGGCGTCGGCGATGCGGCCGGCGGTCACGCTGTCGGTGCGGCCCACCGTGAGGGCGATGTTGGTCGCGGCGATTAGGCCCCAGGCGACCGCCTCGCCGTGAAGCAGGCTGCGGTAGCCGGTTTCGGCCTCAAGGGCGTGTCCGATGGTGTGACCGAGGTTGAGCACGCGGCGCAGGCCCCCTTCGCGTTCGTCGGCGGAGACGACTTCAGCCTTCAACTTTACGGACTGGGCGATGAGACCTTCCAGTTCCACCGGATCGCGCTTCAGGATCAGCGCGTGCTTCTGTTCGAAGCGCAGAAAAAGATCGAGATCCCCGATGATGCCGCACTTGAGCGCTTCGTACAGGCCCGCCTTAAACTCGCGGTCGGAGAGCGTATGGAGAACTTCGGGATCAATGAGAACGGCCCGGGGATGATAGAACGCCCCGAGCAGGTTCTTCCCTGCCCCAAGATTCACCCCGGTCTTGCCGCCAACCGATGCATCCACCTGGGCGAGGACCGTGGTTGGAACCTGCACCAGTTCCACGCCGCGCATGTAAAGGGACGCGAGCAGTCCGGTGACGTCGCCGACCACGCCGCCGCCCAGAGCGATCAGAACCGCCTTGCGGTCGGCGCCCAGGCGAGCCAATCTTTCGGCCAGCATTTCAATCGTCTTCAGCTTCTTGGCAGTCTCCCCGTCAGGCATTTGGACCACTTGGGGCTTGAAGCCGGCAGAAGCCAGAGAGCGAATCAGCTTTGAACCCCAGCGGCGGCGCACTGGTGCAACAGTGACCACAAACACTTTGCCGGCTTGCGGCAGCAATTCGGCCAGCAAGGTTCCGGCCCGCGCCAGCGAGCCGTTCTCAATCCGGGCATGGTAAGGCCGCGGCGGGACATGGATAGTGACCTGCGCCATGGAATCCCATAATAGCCTATGGCTGCCGCGACTTTGATCGCACGGCCCCGGAAAGTGGTACTATTTGCCCGTTTATGAAAGGTCTTCCAGCCGAGACCGATTTCATCGTGATTGGCGCCGGGGTTGCGGGATTGCGGGCCGCGATCGAACTGGCGAGCGCGGGACGCGTGTTGCTTCTGGCTAAGAAAGAGGCAATGAGTTCCGGCGCGCAGTCTGTGCCAGACGGGATCACGCCCGCCCTCAGCGATGAAGATGAAGTGATTCTGCACTTGCAGGACACGCTGATCGCCGGCGACGGCCTGTGTCTTCTGCAGGCAGTGAAGATTCTGGTGGAAGAAGGGCCTGAGCGCATCGAGGAAGTGATCGCCTGGGGCAAGCAGTTGGCCCACCATGGGACCAAGCTGACATTTGAAGCCGAAGCCTCATATACCCATAGCCATATTCTGCGCGCCCCAGGTGATTCAACGGAAAGAGAAGTCCTGCGCGCTCTCCATGCCAAGGTGCGCACGCATAAAAACATTTCTGTGCTCGAGTTCGAATTTTCCACCGGGCTTCTAACCGATCTCAAAAGTGGAGACCAGCGGGTGACCGGGGTTTCGCTGATCAGCGAGAAGGGCTCGCCGGCAGAGGTGGCTTGTTCGGCGGTTTTGCTGGCCACAGGAGGTATGGGGCAACTCTATCGCAACACAACCAATCCCGAGGCCGCCACCGGAGACGGTGTGGCCATGGCCTTCCACGCGGGTGCGGAGGTCAGCGACATGGAATTCATTCAGTTTCATCCCACGGTGCTGTACGTGAAGAAAGCGCCACATTTTCTGCTTTCGGAGGCGCTGCGCAGGGAAGGCGCCTATCTGCGGAACATCGAGATGGATCGCTTCATGGGGAAATACCATCCTCTGGCGGAGCAAGCGCCGGCCGACGTAGTGGGGCGGGCCATCATGCATGAAATGGAAGTCAGCCGCGCCAAAGATCCCTTCGTGTATCTCGACCTTACACACCTGAATGCCGGCAGAATTCGGAAACGCTTTCCCCGTATCTCTGCGACGTGTATGAAGCACAACATTGACATTACGGAGGACGTGATTCCTGTTCGCCCCGGCGCACACTTCTCGATAGGCGGGGTCCGCACCGATCTGAATGGCAAGACAAGTCTTGCTGGACTCTACGCCGCGGGCCAGGTAGCTGCGACCGGCGTGCATGGCGCCAACCGGCTGGCCAGCAATTCGCTGCTCGAGAGCCTGGTATATGGAGCGCGCGCGGGAAAAGCCATGCGAGACGAACTGAATCACGGGCGCAGGCCTGCGACCGGAGAGAAGAAAGCTGCGTCACAGAACGGACCGGTGGACGCTGGAATCGAAGAGTTGATTGGCCAGATTCAGGGCGTCATGTGGAAGGACGCCGGCATTGTGCGCACGCGGGTTGGAATGCAGGAGGCAATCAAGACGCTGGAGGGACTTTTCCCTGGAGTGGCGAACCCCCGCACGCGGCGCGCGTATGAGGCGGCAAACCTGCATACGGCCGGGCTGCTGGTGGTGCGTTCGGCGCTGGCGCGCGAGGAAAGTCGCGGCGCGCACTATCGCATTGACTATCCCGGCCACGAGGACAAGCGGTTTCTGAAGCACTCGGTGATCCAGGGGGAGAGCCTGAAGTTTGCGTGAGCGAGAAATTGCTGGGTGTTGATTTTTGATTGCTGATTCAAATCCCGCTGGAGGTTCCAGGTTTGTTCAGGCGTTCCACAATCGGCAATCGAGAGCTTGTTACTGTGACTTTGCGGGCAACGCTATCGAAGCCGCGATCGACACCAGCAACACTCCTCCCACGACGCCCAGCGTGACCAGCGTCGGGACCAGGAAATAATCCGCAGTGATCATCTTCAGCCCAACCAGGATCAGCACCATCGCCAGCCCATAGTGAAGGAAGCGGAAAGCTTTCATCAGTCCGGAGACGGCGAAGTACATCGAACGCAGGCCGAGAATGGCGAATACATTCGAGGTATAAGCGATGAAGGCGTTGAGCGTCACGGCCAGAACCGCGGGGATTGAGTCGACGGCGAAAAGCAAATCCGTAGTTTCGATTACGGCCAGAACTACTAACAACGGCGTGGCATAGAGTCCCGGGTTGCCCTTCCATCCACGTACCAAGAAACGGTCACCCTGGAAGTCATCGGTCACCGGCATCCAGAGACGCAGAACTTTCACTGCCGAGTTCGTCGCTGGATCGATTTGAGGTTCACCCGTCAACCCGAGCCGGACGCCGCTGTAGATCAGGAGCGCTCCAAGGACGGAGAGAATCCAGTGGAAGCGGTGGATCAAGCCGACACCGGCAAGAATTAAAAAGCCGCGCATGAGGAGCGCACCGAGAACTCCCCAAAACAACACCCTACGCTGGTGCTGCTCGGGGACGGAGAAAAAGCGGAAGATTATGAGGAAGAGAAAAAGATTGTCCACGCTGAGGGAGAGTTCGAGCACGTAGCCGGTGACGAATTCAAGTGCGACCTGGCGCCCCTGCCAGAAAAAAACCACTCCGGCAAAGGCCGCGGCCAGACCGATCCACATGGCGCTCCAGGCCAGAGCCTCGCGCGAGCGCACAACGTGGCCACTGCGGTGAAAGACAAGCAGATCCAGCACCAGCATGCCCACCGCGAACAGGTTGAAGAGAATCCAGAAGTAGAGCAAGTCAGATCGCCAATTGTCGATTGCCGATTGCTAATTGGAGCCGTCGCAGTGGGCTTAAATTGGCAATTGGAAATCGCAGATTGAAATTCAATTACTTCTGCCTGCCCAGGTTTCCGCTCTCCCAGGCATCCCACAGGCCAGAGTTCTTCAGCATTTCGTCGCTATGAGTCTCGCGCAGGCTCTGCTCAATCTGCGCCCGGGTGAAGCGTGGGCCGATCTTTTCCGGAAGATTGGCCAGGACGAAACTGAACTCGGCGGCCTCCGCGACGTTTTTCTTCAGTTGCACGAAGTCGACTTTGTCGTAGGTATCGGAGACGGCATGGTAGTTCTCCATGTAGTTCGCCTCCTCCTGATCGGCGACAAATGTGGGGACGCCTTCCAGCATGAAATCAAAGTGGTCCGTACCCGATTCCATGTCGGTTTTCATTTCGGTCAGGCCAAATTGTTGCAACGGTGCGATGAGGTGTTTCGCGGCGTCGAGTACGTCCTTGCGGCCGCCGTCAGCGAATCCCGTGGTCTTGCCAGTGCCTGAATCCCAGATGATGACGCCAGCTGCCTTGTCGAGTTCGGGCCGGTGCGCCCGGGAGTAGGCCCGGGAACCGAGCAAGCCTTCCTCCTCGCCGGAGAAGAGAATGAAACGGATGGAGCGGCGGGGTTTCAATCCAGCCGCTTTGATCGCTCGCAGCGCGTCCCCCACCAGCGCGGCGTTGCAGCCATTGTCGAGCGCGCCGGTGCCCAGTTCCCAGGAATCCAGATGCGCGCCGAGAATGACGAACTCTTCGGGCTTTTCGCTGCCCTTGATTTCCGCGATCACGTTTGCCGCCTGGATCGGTCCACCAAGTTGGTTGGGGATGCTCAGATTGGCCCACACTGGATGCCCCGAGGCCAGGAGTCGGCCGATGCGTTCGCCATCCTCGCGCGCCACCAGCACCTGCGGAATGCGGTCGATTTCCCCCTCGTTAGAATTCGTGTGTCGGTAGAGGATGTCATGCTCGCGCGTGGCCATGAAAGCGACCGCCTTGGCTTTCCCCTTCACGGCCGCGGTGATGACCGGCGGCGCATTCGTATACTCGGCGAACAGATCATCCCAGGTCTTGAGCACGACCGAATGGACCAGGACGATTTTGCCGGAAATGTCTCCGGCTTTTGCGAAGTCGGCAGAACTGCCACTGCCAACATCGACCACCGGCACATGCTTTACCGGAGCGAGGGCGGGTGCCCAAGCGATGGAAACACAGCGCACGCGGAACTCGACCTTGGGAATTTGCGTGAGCTTCGGATCAAGCGCGGTTCCCGTGGCGCTGACGGTCATCTCGGTCGCGCCCTCCGACCAGGAATACGGGATGGTGAATTCCTCGGTGTGGACGCTGTCGGCGCCGGCAGCCTTGAACATCTGTACGCCCCAGTCCACGGCGCGCTGCATCGCGGGCGTGCCGGGCACGCGGCCACCGACTTCGTCGGTCAGGCGACGGAGGTTGTTCTCGAGCGGGGAGGGTTCGAGGGCGGCCTGAATAATGCGGGCCGCGTCGTCGGTCTCAGAGGGAGGAATCGCGGCAAGGCAGATGGCGCTCAGGGTAAAGCATAGCCACAGGGCTTTCCGTTTTTGCATACCGCGTGCATTAGATATGAAACTCCGAAAAAGAGCAAAAGCTCATCGCACAATGCGCGGGGAACGCCCACTGAGATCACTGCGAATACCCACCCTGTCGATCGCTACTCCGCTTCCTCTTTTCATTTTTCACTTCGGCGGCAGTGGGTCCATCTTGTTGAGAATGGCGACTGTTTCCAGCATGGTGCTGCCTACAATTTCGAGGCTCTTGGGACTGAGCTTATCGACGGTGTCCTGCGGGGTGTGCCAGAACACGTTGTCGTAGCCGTAATCGAAGTCGATGAGATCGGCGGAGGGCACGCCTCGCTTCACGAAGGGAATGTGATCGTCTTCCATGCCTGGGACAGTACGTGCGAAGAAATGCGATTGGTAGCCAAGCCGGGTGGCTGCCTCATAGACCACGTCTTCGAGCCAGGAGGTCGAATTCGTATCGCGATCGATGTTGAGATCGGCGTCTCCGATCATGTCTGCTAACAGGAAAGCCTTGATTTTTTTCAACGTTCCGTCAGTTGCCCATTTCTCTGCTAGGTGGCGGATACCGTAGAGGCTGTCGGCATCGCTCCAGGTCTTCATTGCTTCTTCGGCGTCGTCCCATACCAGCCAGACGCTGTAACCATCGCGCTTCTTGCCCCGCAACTGGTTCGCAAACTCAAGCAGGAGCGCGCTCGAAGAGCCACCATCGTTGGCGCCGACGTATGTGGTTCCGCGCAGAGGATAGTTCGTGTCGTAATGGCTGGCGATCACGATGATGCCGTCTTTGGTTCCGGGAAACTTGGCGACGATGTTGTGGACGGGAAACTTGCCTTCGGGGGTGTCCGCGGTAAAGGTGTCGTTCTCTACCTCATCGCCTTTGAGATGGGCGAGGATGTAGTCTTCAACTTTCCTGTGATTTGCGCTCCCGATAGGCCGCGGGCCATTGGCCACGATCTCCTTCACGTATTGGAAGGCGCGGGTGGAATCGATTGCCGGGGGCGGACCGGTGTCGGGCGGAAGTGAAAGTTTGGGGGCAGTTGCGTCAGGGGGAGTGGTCGGCGCCTGAGTTGATGCTCCCGCCGCGCTGGCGTTCTTGTCGTGGTCGCAACCCACGAAACTGAGTGCGAACGAAAGCAAGACAATTGGAAGACAAACTATCTTCATCGATTCATAAACCTCGGAAGCAACCTTAGACTAGACCGTTTTTCCCGAGCGAGGACCAAAACACGCGTTTTCATCCCGAGCGAAGCGAGGGATCTTGGTTCTTGCCTGCCCGACCGGTGCTGCCGCCAGCAAACACCCGGATCCCTCGCTTCGCGAGGGATGACAGCTTAGGCCGCCTGTTTTTCTTTGCGCGCCCGCCGCTGCTGAGGATGGACGAGCCAGGCGATACCAATGCTGACAGCGTACAGCGCAAGCATGGGGGCGGCAAAGATGCACATGCTCATAATGTCCGGAGTCGGTGTGACGATGGCCGCGACGATGAAAATGAGCAGAATTGCATAACGGAAATTCTTCCACATGAAGCCGGCGCTGACGATGCCCATTAACGCCAGAAAAAAGATAAGAATCGGCATTTCGAAAATCAAGCCCATGCCAAGGATAATGCTGAGAAACAGCGAGGTATATTCGCCGATGGTGATCATCGGCTGGAACTGCCGGCCGAAATGAATGAGGAACTCGAGCGCTCGCGGGTAGACGACTCTGTAGCCGAAGTATCCGCCGGTCGTGAACAGCGCGATGGTTGAGACCATGAAAGGCACAGCGTAGCGCTTCTCGTTGCGGTAAAGCCCGGGAGAGATGAACATCCATACCTGATAGAGCACGAACGGCGAAGTAAGAAACAGGCCAGCCAGCCCGGCAATCTTCAAGTAAAGGTTGAAGGGTTCGGTGGGGTTCAGGTAGACCAGTTTCTCCGACACACCGTTGGCTTTCAGCGCCTCCATGATGGGCCGCTGCATGACGTCGTAGATGCGCTCCACCTTCCACCAGCAGGCGAAAAATCCCACCGCCACCGCCGCAATGGAGTAGACCAGGCGGCGGCGCAACTCCTCCAGGTGATCGAGAAAACCCATGGTTGGCATGGAGTCGCGCGTGGGCTCGTCGCCCGAACCCTCGGCTGCGGTCTCAAACATGGGGCTCCTGCGCGGTCGAGACGCTGGGCGGAACCACGGCCTCGACCGAGGGCATGGAATTCAATGACGCGGCTGGATTCGAATCGGCTGGGGCGGTCTGGGGTGTCGGAGTATCCAGGCCGACGGCCGACTCGAGCTGGTGCGGGACGGGATCGCTTGCCGCTGGGCGCGAACCTAAGCTGGCCACCGTCCCTTGCGGCGCTGGGCTGGGCGGGAGGATCGTCTGAGAATTCTGAACCTCCAGGTGGGCGATCTCGGTCTCGATCTGTGACCTGAACTCGTTCGAGGCACGCCGCAGTTCGGCGAGAAGTTTTCCAGCTTGACGAGCTATCTCCGGCAACTTCTTCGGCCCAAAGAGAATGAGCACCAGAAAGAACAGGAAGACCGTGTCAGAAAAACTCATGGCCTCATCATAGATGCGGGAGGGTAAATGCGGCAATCCGACGTGGCAGGGCCGGCCGTCTCTCGGCGCTTCCCCGACAGCACCCCAGACCGTTAACGGTTAAAGAAAGGTCTCGGCAAACCGGGAACCCTCACCGCTCCCGGCCGCATCTTATAGGTAATGATTAGGTAATGACGGTGCCGGGCTGGTTACCAGCGGTGACCATAGCGGTTCGGGAACGTCTAATCTAGTGATATACTTCGTACATTCAGTACGGTAACCGGGGAAGCTGGACCACCCTCAACCGAAGGAAAATTCAGATGGCACGTAGTTCTCGCCGCTCGCTATTCCTGGTAGTTTTTTTCCTCCTTGCCTGCGGCTTTCTGGGAATTCTTTTCGCCCAGCGCACCGGCCAGCAGTCGTCGCTCAGCGGCGACTCCGACGTCAAGGACAGCCTGAAACAATTCACCGACGTCTACGCCGTCATCGAGGAGAACTACGCCGAGCCCGTCAACCCGGACAAGGCCATCTATAACGGGGCTATCCCGGGCATGCTGCACGCGCTCGATCCGCACTCGAATTTCTTCGACCCCAAGTCCTACGCCCTGATGCGCGAGGACCAACGCGGCAAGTACTACGGCGTGGGCATGACGGTGGGGCCGCGAAACAACAAAGTCATTGTTATCTTCCCGTTCACGGGCACACCCGCCTATAAGGCCGGGATTCATCCCGGCGACGTGATCATTGCGGTCGATGGCAAATCCACGGAGAACATGAGTACGCCCGACGTCGCCGATATGCTCAAGGGGCCAAAAGGGACGACAGTCCACATCAGCATCTCGCGCGAAGGCGTGGAGAAGCCGATGGAGTTCACGCTGGTGCGTGACGAAATTCCGCGCTACAGCGTAGACGTACACTTCCTGATCCGGCCGGGCATCGGCTACCTGCACGTGACCGGGTTCAACGAGACCACGGAAGAGGAAGTCTCGAAAGCTCTGGATGAGTTTGGCGATCTCAAGGGACTGATTCTTGATCTCCGGGGAAATCCCGGCGGCTTGCTGAGCGAAGGCGTGGGCGTGGCCGACAAGTTCCTGAAGAAAAACCAGCTCATCGTTTCTCACCATGGCCGCGCGTCGGCGGAGAAGCGTTACGTGGCGCAGCATGGCAATGGTGGCAAAGACTATCCTCTCGTGGTGCTGGTAAACCGGCTGACCGCCTCGGCGGCGGAGATTGTCTCCGGAGCGATTCAGGATCACGATCGCGGGCTCATCGTGGGTGAAGTCACGTTTGGCAAGGGTCTGGTTCAGACCGTGTATCCGCTGTCGGAAAACACCGGACTGGCCCTGACCACGGCGCACTACTACACGCCCAGCGGACGGTTGATTCAGCGCGACTACAGCAACATTTCACTCTACGACTATTATTACAACCGCGAGGCCGAATCCGGCAGCAACGCCAATCGCGAAGTAAAGCTTACCGACAGCGGGCGCACGGTTTATGGCGGCGGCGGCATCACCCCCGATGTTGTGATCCCCCCGGTCAAGAGCAATCACTTTCAGGACACGCTGTTGCAGCACTACGCGTTCTTCAACTTCGCCAAGCGCTACGTCGTGAGTCATCATCCTACGAAGGGCTTCGAAATCGACGATGCCATCCTGCAGGATTTTCGCAAATCGCTCGACGAGGCCAATATTTCCTACACTCAGGCGGATCTGGTGGATAACAACGACTGGATCAAGTCCAACATCAAGGCCGAGATCTTCGTAGATGCCTTCGGTCAGGATGAGGGCATGAAGGTGCGCGCGGAATCGGATCCCGAAATTCTGAAAGGTCTCGACCTTCTCCCGCAAGCCAAGGCCCTCGCGGACAATGCGAAGAAGATCGTAGCGGAACATAACGGAACGGGAGCGTTCAACCGGTAGGATGAGGATGAGAATGATTTCCTGGAGGCCCGGAGGCATTCCGGGCCTTTGCCTTTGGCCGGTAACGGCTGGTTCCTTGGGGACCGCGTTGACTTAAGTATCTGGCTATGTGAAAATCCGCGGCAGCAAGGGTTGTAGCCGCGTTTTGTGCGCGCGGGAGCAGCTTATTTGTTGCCCGCATGCTCAAGAGTTGTCCGAGGGGAGCGTTTGCAACTACTTTGGCACATTGCGGTTCGGATTCGGCTCCTCCAGTGCAAATTGGAGACGGTTTGAAGCCGACCGTGCTGGGACTGGCGGTCGCTTTGGCGCTTGTCGCTGGGTGGACGGATTGGCGCAGCCGCCGCATCCCAAACTGGCTTACGGTGCCGGGATTGCTGGTCGGAGTTTCGGCGAACGTTCTGGCGAGTGGATGGGCTGGGTTGAGAACTTCCCTGCTAGGTGCCGGGCTGGGATTGCTGGTGCTATTGCCGTTTGTCTTTCTGCGCAGCCTGGGTGCGGGCGACTGGAAGCTGGCGGGGGCCTTGGGGGCGTTCGTAGGTCCGCGAGTTCTGGCGGTTTTACTGATGGGCTCGGTCTTCGTGGCTGGGGTCATGGCGCTAGGGTTGGTGATTTACAAGCGTCGGTTCAAGGAAACGCTGGGCAACATCGGGAGGCTCCTCGGGTCAATGGTGACTTTTCATATGCCGGCGCCCGAAGTTTCGCTGGATAATCCGCAGTCGCTTAAGGTCCCGTATGGCGTAGCATTGGCCTTAACCACAGTGCTTCTCGGCATCCAGAGGATATGGGGAGCGTGAGAGCTATGAGGAAGTCGGCAGGGAGAGCTTGGCGCTGTTCTGCGGGTGACACTCGCGGGAGCGAAATTGCCGAATTCGCCGTGGTAGTGCCTCTGCTGTTCATGTTTCTGATGGCGATCTTCTGGTTCGGGCAAGCTTACAGCGTTTATGGAACCCTCACGCAGGCCAGCCGCGCGGGAGCACGCGCCGCTGTGGCGCCGGTCTGCGCTACGTGCGGCACTTCCACGCCGACGCAAAACGCCGTGGCTGCCGTCACGAGCGCCATGACAGCGTCGCACATGAACACTGCACAACTCCAGCCTTTTGCGAGTTGGACTCCGCCCGCGCTCTGCCCATGCGGAAGCGCGACTGCCGCATGCGGCGCCACGGTAAAATGCGACCCCGCGGCCACCATCAATGCGTGCGTCCAGCCCAACGTTCAGTTGTCATACCCAGCGACTGCGCCAGGGGGCATGGGCACGTGCGGTACCTCGGTCAGTATGCGATATAAATACCCCTTCCATTTCAGCATTCCCTTTACCAATCTGGACCTCAATACCATCACACTCCCAGGCCAGGCCGAGATGAGAGCGGAGACGCAATGAGGGAGGGGCAATGACAAAGTTAGCGAAAAGCTTTGCCGCTCCGAAGTTTCCCCGGTTGGTGGAACTCAAGCGGGGCTGGAAGGGTGAGAGTGCCGCCCAGATCGTGGAGTTTGCGATCTCGTTACCTCTGCTAGTCTTGTTTGTCGTCGGGATTTTTGATTTCAGCAACGCGCTCACCCTCAAGCAAAGGTTAACCAACGCCGCCCGTGAAGCCGCCCGCGTGGCCGCCGCGGATCCGGCGAACGACCTCGGCAGCCCTGTCCCGGTATCCATCGGCGACGCCTTTCAGGTGGTGGACGAATATCTGATATCCGAAAAGATCAACCCCTGTGGTTTGGCGGGGGGTGCGCCGGCGGTAACCGGCCTTACGTGGACATACACCGCCAACGGTAATGGCTGCCCGGGGAATGGAATCACTCTTGCCATCAACCGAGGTTGCACCACGAATACCGGTACCCTTTATTTAATCGGAACCTGCATAACCATCACCTATGCTTACAAGTGGGAGTTCAACAGCGTGGCGAACTCCTTGGGATGGACTGCTTCTGGCCCCAGCACCCTGACCGTAACCGCCGGCGCGCTCAACGAAAACTGAGGGATCCCGTATGCTCTCGCCACTCATCCGCCGCCCAAGGAAGAACGCAAGCAACGACGCGTACTCGAAGCAGCGCGGCGTCACCCTTGCTCTGGTTGCGGTGTCGCTGGTAGCCCTCATTGCGATGGCGGCGCTATCGATCGACGTTGGCACGCTCTACGAGGCTAAGGCCGAGGCCCAACGTGCCGCGGATGCAGCGGCCTTGACTGCGGCCAGGTTGATTTCGATTTCGGGCGTCACAGGAGATCCGAACAACACGTCTTCGTGGCAAGCCGTTTGCGGGACCGGTGGCACCGCCACGCTCGCCGCACAGGCCGTGGCTCAGTCTCAGCCGAACCTTGTCGGCGGCGCCGCTCCCACAGCAAAGGTGACCTACGGCCCGGGCGCAGGGGTGGGCGACTGTTCCGGCCTGGCAGGAGCCACCTCAAATTTCACTGTGAATCCCACGGTCACGGTTTATGTGCAGCAGGCGAAGCTGCCCACTTTCTTTGCTCGCGTTTTTTCGTTGGTTGGTGGCGCCTCCTCAAATTCTGGCGTGAGCGCAACCGCCATGGCGGAAGTATACAACCCCTCCGGCTCTAGCTCTCTGGCGTCCGGCATGGTTCCTGTGCAGCCCCGCTGCGTGAAGCCTTGGATCGTGCCAAACAGAGATCCCATCCATCCGACGAACACTTGCACTAGTGCCACCTGCTACAACTTCGTTCAACTGCTGCCGCCGCCGGCGAATGGAACCATCCCCCCCGCAAGTCAAGGAATCTCGCTCGGTGGCGTCGGAACCGGTGTAATCGGCGAAATTTTCAATCTGGTCCCCGATTGCAGTTACGCCGGCGGCGCTTGCAACTCAGGCCTCCCCTTTAATGCCACAGCGCAGCCAAACGTCGTAACCACGCCGCCATCAGCAACGCCCAATCTGCAATATCTTCCGAGCTATGTACAAAACCCTTCACCGGCAGCTCCAAGCTGCGGGGCTGGCAACGGCGACTATCAGCAGTCTATCGCGGGGTGCGACAACACCACGCCCTACCAGTGCGGCGTACAAAGCGCCGTCGCGACGGCTCCAACTCAGGTGAACCTTAACGAAAATCCTTACGGTGCGGCTGGCGATACTTTCACGGCTGCGCAGTGCCTCATCCATGAGGCGGGGGCCGGGGCGGGCAACGGTCAGGATGTGCTGGTGACGGATCCGTTTCCTTTTCAAATCCAGGCCGGCTCCGCCAATCCACTGACTGGAGTTCCAGGCGGCAGTACGATCTCAAGCAGCGATTCCATTGTTTCCCTTCCGATCTACGACAGTGGTGTGCCACTGCCGGCAGGCCAGCAGCCCGCCGTGACCATCATTGGTTTTTTGCAAGTCTTCATCAATTGGGTTAACGCAGACGGTAGCCTGAACGTGACGGTGTTAAACGTCGCCGGATGCGGCAATCTCTCGACCAGCGCAAGCCCCTACGTCACCGGAACTTCTCCCGTACCGATCCGGCTGATTACGCCGCCGTGATCGGAATTGGGACGCAGCGATGCCTTCACTAGATCAGCGAAGTAATCATCGGAAGTGAATCCAGAGAAATCTGAGGATTAGTTGGGACCGTCGCCATCGCCCGGGGCCCTGGTCTCGGGAGAACCAGCCGGCCTGTCGGGCGGCGGGGTGGAATTCGCGCCTGGCGGCCCTGGTTGGGGTGGGGATACGGCCCTGGGCCCAACGTCGGCATCGGAGTCTTGGTCAACGACGGCGCGGGCTTGCGACCTCGGTGGCGGCGGCGGTGTGGGCCCTTCGGGGCGCGAACTGAGAATAACGCGGTCCAGACTGTGAGGATCGCTGGACGAACTCAGAATCAGAAAATTGAACTTGGAACCGTTCAGCAACTGAGACAGAACTTCCGGAGCTGGAGCTGGCCCGATATTGACAACAACCTGCTCTTGTTCCGCTCCCGCCGGAATGGCGATCTCCGCCCCGGTCTGCTGGTGAATCGCGAAAAGAACTTCGGACATGGTGGCCTTGTTGGAATTGATCGAAAGCAGACCATGGCGAAAGGAAACTTCAAGCGCCGGCTTCGGAGGAGGCGGCGGTGGCACCGGCGCGGTCGGCGGCGTCGGAGTCGGCACCGAAAGGTGGGCGGCCGCGGCGGGATAATTCGTATTCACGAGGGCTGGTGGGGAGGCGGAATGGACGGCAGTTTCCGCGTCCGGAACTCCCACCTTGACGATCACAGTTCTTCCCGACGGAAAAACCTGGTAAGGCTGGGGACTGTTCAAATCCAGCACGACGCGAGTGACGGGCGGATCCGATGAAAACAAGCCCACGCGGAGACCCTTCACTTCTCCGCGGCTTACGGTTTGGTTGCGTAACTGAGCGCCGGGAACCGCATTGACGAAATCCACGATCAGCCGGTCAGGGTTGGTTATCACGTTCGTACGTGGGACGACGCTCCCACTGGCCTCGATCTCAATCTCGACTTGGCCTTGGGTGTGCAGCACTTGCACCTTGCGAATCGATGGCACCGCTTGAGTTTGGCACACGGCCGGCACTGGAAAACACGCCGCCGCCCATATCAGCAAACCGGCAGCAGCTCTGAGGGAGCGGGTCATGAATACTTGAGTATGTGAGAAGTCGCGCGCCTAAAGATAATTTTAGCAGCGTTTGTGAACCGTTACTGCTTACCAAGGGATTACAACCTTGGGTCGGACCCAAAACGGTACAGGCTGTTCAAAGACGCGGACTGAGAACGCCGAGACCGGCCTAGAACGGTCGGCTCTTCGAGGACCTCAAGCGCGGGAAAGTTTGCCGCGAGCCAGCCAGTAGATGGCGACCAAACCGGAGGCAAGCATCAACCAGGTTCCGGGTTCGGGCACAACTCCCGCAGACCCGCTACCGCAAGCCCCCGACGTCGATGTTTTCCCTTTGCCTCCAGCTTCGATTTCAATCTCACCGCTACCCTTCTTCTTGATAGGTGAGCAAACGCCTAGCGGCAACGGTGGAGAGGAGAATGCTACCCAGCCTCCGCCGACAAACGGATCGTATAAGCCCATCGGCCCGGCGGCGCCGAGGCCGGGTCCTTCTGGCCGGTTCAGCAACGCTGACTCGAACGCAACGGGAGGAGCTTGCATCGCCGTGCCCTCGCCAGCTCGAAGCGGTTCGTCGAACTTCTCCACCGGAGGCTCGACCGGAGAAGCCGCCTGTTCTTGCGGAGCCTGTTCCACACGGTTAGCGCAACGGGTGCGCCCCGTCATTCTTCCGTCGGTAATGAGGGTCTCGCCCTTGTGAAGCGTTACTCTTCGCCGCGTCCAGTAGATGTGATTGCCGATGCGATAGGACAGATAGACTGTCTGGGCTAGCGCAAGCCGCACAACCCGAGCGCGATTGTAATCAAACCCAGCGTAGTGCGCTGCAACGATCGGATCGTGTTCCGCCACCCATTTCAATTCCTTCGCATCCTCAATTCCGCCTGGCACCACCGAATACGGATACACGGGCCGCGGGGGCTGGACATGGGAAAGAACCTGATTCAGCTCGGTTGCGCGGCGACGGTTTTCAGACAGCTTTAAGGTGGGAGGCGCAGACTGCCGAGCATGAAACAAAGACGGACTGAGATACTGCAACGCGAGGGAGGAAACGCCGGCGATGAAAACCGCGATAAGCCCAACCGCAAGCCAGCGGCGAATGAGCCGACTCCGGCGGTGACGACGGGTTCGCCGCCGCCGCACAACCACCTGGACGTTCCCGTTCTCGGGCACTATTTACTCCTACCTGCGGCGGTCGTCCTGGGCTCCTAGACTGGAGGCACCCCACCACGGAACAACTAGGGGCAGTTTTGAGTGCCATACCACAGGAGACGAACCCCACAAACTAAAGGAGATCCGCCTTCTTATGGCGATCATGGTAGCAGACGGCGAAATGGTTTGCACAACAATATCTTGTGGATTTCTCCGGTATCACGGACGGCAACCCCGCGCCCGACGGTAGCGCTTAGGAACGCTCTAACTCAGTTAAAACCGACTGCGTCGGGTTCATCCTGGACACGTTATCGTAGAGCCGCCTTGCTCAGAGCAGCGCGGTCTTCCTATCTTTTCTTTGCAGCCCCTGAAGCGCTGCCTCGAAAGATATGCGCCGAGTTCCGTCAGGCACAAAGCAGGACTCTCTAAAGGGTTCCTGCACGAAGCTGCTTCCACAAACTCTCCGCTCGCGACATTCGCGATTGCGATAGGATAAGCGCAGCACAAGAAACACAAAGGCGCCGATGGTTTTTGCGAACCCTCAGTTGCTCCGGCGCGGTTGAAGGATCTCACCCTATGGTATTGCATACTGAAAGCTCCACGTCGCGATACATGAACTACGCACCGGCGGATTTGAATCGGCATAAGGATCTACCCAACGGATTCTTTGATTTCCTGTTGCCGCTTCACCAACAATTCACTCCCTGGCAACAGAAGCTGGTCGCAAAACGCGCGGAGGTGTTGCAGTCGTCGCATCGTGGAAAGCCGCCGAACTATCTACCAGCCTCGGCGGCCACCACATCCGACTGGCGGATTGAACTGCCCGACTGGTGCGCCGATCAGCGCAACCAGATGACCGGCCCCGCTGACGACGCCGAGTTGACAGTGAAACTACTGAACTCCGGATCTCCCGCCGTCATGATCGACCTGGAGGACTCCACAGCCAACATGTGGGAGCACATCATGCTGGCGATCAGGAACACGATCGCCGCCTACAAGTACGAACTCAGCTACGACGACAAGAAGCGCCAGAAGAAAGTCACAGTGCAGCGCTCGAAAACCGTCACCTGGGTACGTCCGCGCGGGCTGCACCTCAGCCAGGGTGGGGTTATCAAGAATGAGATCATGTCCGCTTCCCTGTTCGATCTGGCCTTGATCTGGTACCAGCTCGACCCGGCGTGGTTGCCGCACAACTTCTCCGTGTACATCCCCAAGAGCGAGTCTGCCGAGGAGGCCCTGTGGTGGCGCGAACTCTTCCAGGTTTTCGCCAAACATAAAGGTCTGCCTGAGGACTACATCAAATGCATGGCGCTGGTGGAGTCGCACCCGCAGGCCTTTCAGATGGAGGAATTCCTTTTCAATCTTCGCGACCACTGCCTCGGATTGAACCTCGGACGCTGGGATTACATGGCGTCGCTGATCGATTTCATGATCGAGGACCCCAACTGGATTTTGCCCGATCGCAACACGATCCCGCACGATGTGCCATTCTTCCAGAACCTCCGTACGCTGATACCGGAGATTTGCCACAAGCATGGAGCCCTCGCGATTGGCGGCATGACCGCACTTTACCCCAGCCGTACCGACGCGGAATTGAACGAGCGCGCTCTAAAGGTGCTCGAGCAAGACAAGAAGAACGAAGCCAGCTGCGGAATGGATGGAGCCTGGACCGGCCATCCCGATCAGAACGAGATCGCCGTCGCCCAGTTCCCTTACCCTAATCAGATTGCAAGAGGGCCCCAGCTGCCGAATTCGCATCCCGATCTGCGGCCAGTCCCGAAGGGCGTTGGCGCAACCACCCTTGCCGGGACGCGCGCGGCCGTGCGCACCGTGATTCGTTATCGCAACGGCGTGCTCAACGGTAAGGGCGCCAGCCTGCTCGACGGCTACATGGAAGATTTAGCCACCGACCGCATTTACCGTTTAATGATCGCGCAGCGCGGGCGGCATAAGGTCAGAGTGCCGGGCGATGATGGCAAGCCGGTCGAACACAGTTCCGCTTTGATAACGCGTTTGTTCGACGAGGAACTAGCGAAGATTCAACAGAACCTACCGGCGGAGATAGATCGCGGAGCGGCGGCGACTCTTCCCGAGGCACGACGCATCGCTGAGGAATTGATTGTGCAGGGGCACCACTCGCCAGTCTAGGCGAGCCCATCGCATGTCTCCGAAAGGCGGCGAGACATGGGGCACCCCCGCGCCGGACTCGATTACGCCGCTGGCGGGCGGATTCTCATCACCAGGATGTCCGTATCGTGAATCCGAGCTCGACCAATTTCTTCACACAGGTACCAACGAAAACTGCTCCTTGGGGACAGACTGAGTGCACCCCGATCTGACCCCAAGATAACTTGTCTGACAGGCCCACAAAAGTCTAGACTTCCGATCACGCTGGGGGTGCCTTACAAATCAAGCACTCAGAGACTCAGGGAAAGGAGACCGACCGCACATGCTTCGGTTCTCCCGCTGCTTGCTGCTAGTCGGTCTGGCGTACGGCTTTATGGTTACCGCCCAGTCAACGGCGGACAAGTCTCAGCCGGATGTTTCCTCAGCCGGACAGTCTCCATCGGCATCGCCCGTCACGGCGCCGCCAGCGAAGCAGACCGTCGCCTCGCCAGCAGCACCGGCGCCAGCAGATTCGCCAGCTGTGCATCCTTCGGGCGCACCCCCCGATCCGTTGGGCGAGGCCAGGGCGCTTATCCGCAAAGGGGATTTCGACGCGGCCATCGAGAAATATCGACAACTCCTCCAGGAGAGACCGAAATCCCCCGATGCCTATGCCGGTCTGACACGCGTCTACTTGAAGAAGAAAGATGTGGCGCAAGCCTACGACACCGTGACCAAGGGCTTGCAGCTCACGGATTCCTGGCCGGTCCACGTAGCCCTGGGTGAAGTTTACTTTCGACAGGGGAAAATCTCGGACGCGGAAAAGGAATGGGTGGATGTGATCAACTCGGGGCACCAAGCCGCGCAGGCCTACCTTGGCCTGGCTCAAGTGCGATGGGCCGTTTCGAAAAACAAGTCGGCGAAGGCCATGATTGATAAGGCGCATGCGCTCGATCCGAAGGACCCCGACATCCTGCGGTATTGGTTCAATACAGAGGACCGCCGGGAGCGCATTAAGAATCTGGAGAACTATCTGACCACTCTAGGCAGCAACGACCCAGAGCGCCCCCCTGCTCAAACTTATCTCAACTACCTCGAGCAGAAAGCTGGTGGGGACCTGACATGCGCCCTGGTGAATAAAGTTGCTTCCACGGAAACTCCGCTGGTCCGCATGCTGACTGACCCCGAGCATGTGCGCGGCGTTGGGCTTTCCGTTTTCGTGAATGGAGAGAAGAGCAGGCTCTTGCTGGATACAGGGGCGAGCGGCATCGTGCTCAACCGGGTAATGGCGGAACGAACCGGGGTCACAAAGCTTTCAGAAACGCGCATGGCCGGGATAGGGGATGAGGGAAGCAAGGCGGGGTATGTAGGCTTCGCCCGCTCCATCCGAATCGGAGATTTGGAGTTCAAGAATTGTCCAGTGGACGTTTTGGAGAGCCGTTCCGTGACGGGAGAAGACGGTGTGATTGGGGCTGACGTGTTTGAAGATTTCCTGGTAGACATCGACTTCCCAACCGAAAAGCTCCGCTTACTGGAACTGCGGAAGCGCCCCGACGAGTCTGAGCAAGCACTTTCTTTGAATGTCGGAGAGGACCGTGGACAGGCAGAAAATCCGGGCGACCCAACCGAGAAAACTGGGGCGTCGTCGCCACCGCGGTCGACGCATTCAGGTCCCCAAGACCGGTATATGACTCCTGAGATGCAGTCGTACACACCCGTTTATCGCTTCGGTCACGATTTACTCGTGTCGACCAAAGTTGGGGACGCTGCGGAGAAGCTATTCCTGTTGGACACCGGCGCAATCGACAACATGATTTCCCCCAGCGCGGCCAGCGAAGTGACCAAGGTGGGCAGAGACTCCCATGCGGTTCTGAAAGGAATTAGTGGATCGGTCAGTAAAGTTTACAACGCCAACAAAGCCGTTTTGCAATTCGGTCATCTGCGTCAGGAGAACCAGGACATCCTGGCCTTCGATCTTACTTCCATCAGCAATAATGCCGGAACTGAGATTTCAGGGATACTGGGTTTCACGATGTTGCGCCTTCTCGAGATCAAGATCGACTATCGCGATGGGCTGGTAGACTTCCACTACGATCCCAAGCGCTTGATCCATTTCTGAACTTCCGTTGCGGCGTCGCTGCTCCGGTCAGACTGTGTGGCATCGAGAATATCTGGGATTGGGTTCTGGAGATTGTCCCCTGCGTACCGTAATATCTAACTATCTCTCAATCGAAACGAGGACTGATGAGCGCCATCGGACAGGAAAGCTCCACACTTCACTTCCCCGCCCTGCAACCGCCTCACCGCTACCTGTTCGGGCCCGGACCCAGCATGGTTCACCCGCGCGTCTATGAGGCGTTGGCGAAGCCGATCGTCGGGCATCTCGACCCTTACTTCATCCAGGTCATGGCAGATGTTCAGCAGTTACTCAAAACTACTTTTGGCACGAATGACGGCGCGACACTGGTCATTTCCGGGACCGGCAGCGCGGGCATGGAAGCGGCCGTTGCAAACTTCGTCGAGCCGGGCAGCACGCTCGCGGTTTTCGCCAATGGATACTTTTCCGACCGGCTCACGGAGATGGCGAGGCGCAACGGAGCGAACGTCGTACGTTTCGAGAAGCCTTGGGGTGACACGTTTACGGATTATGAAGTCAGAGAATTCATCTCTCGCGAGAAGCCCAAGGTTGTGGCTTATGTTCATGCCGAGACATCGACGGGAGCTTTGCAACCGGGACAAGCGATCTGTGCCGCGGCTCACGACGCCGGCGCTCTGGTCATCGCGGATTGTGTCACCTCGCTCGGCGGAGTTCCGGTGGAGTTCGACCAAACCGGTATCGACATCGCATATAGTTGCACGCAAAAAGGATTGAGCTGTCCTCCCGGCTTATCTCCGATGGCCATGTCGCCGGGCGCAATGGACTGGCTGCGCGCCCGCTCGACTCCATCGCGCAGTTGGTATCTTGACCTCAAGCTGATTTATGACTATTCCACGGTGTCGCACCGCTATCATCACACCGCTCCGATTTCCATGTTCTACGCGTTACGCGAGGCGCTGCTGGTTATCGCCGAGGAAGGTATCGAGGACCGCTGGGAGCGGCACCGCCGTTGCCATAAGTCTTTTGTCAAGGGCATAGAAACTATGGGCCTGCGCATGCACGTCCCCGAGGAGCATCGCATTGCGACTCTGAACACAGTGCGCGTCCCGGAGGGTATCGACGAAGCGAAAGTGCGCAAGCGCCTTTTGGATGGTCCCGGCATTGAAATCGCCGGCGGTTTCGGGCCTCTGGCAGGCAAAGTCTTCCGCATCGGCGTCATGGGCCCATTGGCCAGCGAAGATAACGTGCAGTTTTTCCTGAAGGAGTTCAAGAAGGCGTTGAGCGCGTAGGCCTCACGGGATCTCTTCCGCGCGAAGCGACGACTGCACTAGGCGGGCAAGCGCTGCCCGCGCGTCTCCGCAGCGAATGGAATCAGCAGTAATCCGAGAGCGAAGGCGATCGAAGTGATCGCCACCGGAGTTCCCAGCGATCCGAAATGGCGCACGCCGCTTCCGACCAGGAATGTGATTCCTGCACCACCGAACCGGGCGAACGAAGTGGAAAAAGCAAAGGCGCTGGCGCGGCACTCCGTGGGATACTGCTCGGGCAGCCACAAAGTATAGACAGCAAAGTTGGCGCCGCCCAACCCCAGAAAAAACAAGCAGACGAAGAACCACGGCAGACCGCTCGCCCCCAGGTAGAAGACCTTGCCGAACGTGAACGCGATGAACACCATCATCAGGGCAAAGAAAACGGCGAGGGCTCCGCGGCGGCCGGTTGCCTCCGCCAGCCACGGCATGGCCAGGCAGCCTAAGATCGTAGCGAACGAGACCAGCATGACGCCCCAGGAGGCCAGTTGCGCAGCTTGCGGCCCGATGCGGCCGCCCGCTTCGGCGAGTGCGGTAATCGCCGAGGGAACATAGACGGTTCCAGCCCACAGGCCGCAGATAGAAGCCAGCATCAACAAGGCGTTCAGAATGGTGCGGCGGCGCCAGGCTGCCGAAAACAGCGTGGCGAAGGGCCGCCAGACCGCCCAGGACCGGACCACACTTTCTTTTTTGGCCCAGGTGGCGGGCTCGGCAACTCCGTGCCGAAGCCAGGCCAGCAATAATGCCGGCAGTCCACCTACGATAAACATGGCACGCCAGCCAAAGCGGCTGCCGATGCCGTAGTTGGCCAACGCGGCCAGAAATATACCGATGTAATATCCCGTGTGCATGAAGCCCGCACCCATGCGCCGCCTATGCTCCGGCCACTCCTCGGCAACGAACGTCCCGCCCATAGCCCATTCTCCGCCAATGCCCACGCCCGCAAGCAGGCGCAGAATCGCAAGTTGCCAAACGCCGGTGACGAAGGCGCTCAGAAATGTGAACACCGAATACCACACGATAGTCAGCATGAGCGTGCGCACGCGGCCGAACTTGTCTCCAATCGGCCCCCACAAGAACGCCAGTCCCCAGCCGACCAGAAACAGGGCGAACAGCAAACCGCCGTACTGTCCAATGTTGGCTTTAGTCGCCGCAATGCCGGAGCGCGGCAGCAGTTCGCGCAGCGAGGGTACAAGGACCAGCGCATAAACAAAGGAATCCATGCCATCCAGCGTCCATCCGCCCCAGGATGCCCAGAAACCACGAATCTGATTTCGCGTGAGAGGGACAGAGACAACCGGCATGGGAACAGGGACAGGCCCGGGAGGACTTGCTTCGTTCATCACAGAACGCGGCATGACAGTTGGGAACTATATCAAAAAGCCCGCAGGGACAGGGAGAATATGTCCAATGCCGCATGGCGCTCGTGGATTTGGATGATTCTTTGGGTTTCAGCGGTTTGACATATTCGTAGCTTATTTCCAGATATTGCTTTAGAGCCTATAACAAAATCTCCGTCTTGACTGCTTAGGCCAACTCTTCTTTCTCCAAGGAGTACTCTTCGTCACCCGCTGATAGGTTGGTAGGTGGGAGCCCTGGAATCTGCGTCCCGATCAGCTTCTGGAACCAATCCACTTATCGGCGGGAAGGTCGCTCTGTCGTCGTGAGCTTTATAGCGTCTTCTCGTGATGAGTAACGCGCTAGTCTCTTAGCGAACTATCGCTTCGTGGCTTGCAGACGCTCTTCGAGAGCCTTCACCTCGAGGTTCAATCCCTCGGGAAGATGGCTGCCAAAGTGGGCGAAGTGCTCTTTGATCGACGGTACCTCAGCCAGCCAGCCTTCGACATCGACACTGAGAAGTTCATCCACCTGAGCGCCCTTGATGTTGAGCCCGGTGGTGTCGAGATCGGCGACTTCAGGAATGCGCCCGATCGGAGTTTCTTTTGCATGCACCTTACCGTTGCAGCGCTCAAAGATCCACTTCAGCACGCGGCTGTTTTCCCCATAGCCAGGCCATAGGAACTGGCCATTCTTGTCCTGGCGGAACCAGTTGACGTAGAAAATCTTCGGCAGCTGCGACGCGCTTGAGTGCGCTCCGATCTTAAGCCAGTGCTCGAAATAGTCGCCCATGTGGTAGCCGCAGAACGGAAGCATGGCCATGGGATCACGGCGTAACTGTCCAACTTTCCCGGTGATCGCGGCGGTCGTCTCGCTGCTCACGATTGCGCCCAGGAATGTGCCGTGCTGCCAATTGAAGGCTTCTGTGACCAGCGGAACAATTCCCGCGCGCCTTCCACCGAAAAGGATCGCATCGATCGGCACGCCCTTCGGATCTTCCCATTCGGGTGCAATCACGGGGCACTGCTTCGCCGGAGCCGTAAACCGCGCATTCGGGTGCGCCGCCTTCCGTCCCGACTCCGGAGTCCACGACCGGCGCAGCCAGTCCACCAGCTTGGACGGTTTCTGATCGGTCATCCCTTCCCACCACACATCACCGTCGAGTGTCATCGCGCAATTGGTGAAGATGGAATTCCGGGTCACGCTGAGCATGGCGTTGGCGTTTGACTTCATGCTCGTGCCCGGAGCCACGCCGAAGAAGCCGTATTCCGGATTGATGGCATAAAGCCGGCCATCCGCGCCGAATTTCATCCACGCAATGTCATCCCCGATGGTCTCCACCTTCCAACCCGGAAGAGTCGGGATCATCATCGACAAGTTGGTCTTGCCGCAAGCGGAAGGAAAAGCGCCGGTGAGGTACTTCACTTGTCCGGATGGGCTGATCAGCTTCAGAATCAACATGTGCTCAGCCATCCAGCCCTCATCGCGCGCCTGCACTGAGGCGATACGCAGCGCGTGGCACTTCTTCCCCAGCAACGCATTGCCACCGTAACCGGAACCATAGGACCAGATCTCGCGCGTCTCCGGAAAATGGCAGATGTACTTTTGCTGCGCGTTGCAGCTCCAGGTTGAATCCGGCTTGTTGGGGCCGAGCGGGGCGCCGACCGAGTGCAGTCCGCGCACAAACTCGCCATCTTCGCCCAGAACGTCTAGCACATGGCTGCCCACGCGAGACATGATGTGCATGCTGAGCACAACGTATGCTGAGTCGGTGATCTCCACTCCGATCTTGGCGATGGGCGAGCCGATCGGACCCATGCTGTAGGGCACAACGTACATGGTGCGCCCCGCCATCGAGCCCGCGAACAACCCCGTCAGCTTTTGCTTCATCTTTGCCGGATCTTCCCAGTTGTTAGTCGGGCCAGCCTCTTCCTCGGTCCGGGAGCAGATGAAAGTCCGGTCTTCCACACGGGCCACATCGGCAGGATCGGACCGCACCAGCACGCTGTTCGGCCGCTTCACCGAATCCAGCGGGATCGCACTCCCGGTGAGGACCAGCAGCCGCAGCAGCGCCTGGTATTCCTCCGGGGAGCCATCGCACCAATGGACGCGATCAGGTTTGCACATCTGCGCAGCTTCTTCGACCCAGCGCCCTAGCTTGGCATGCCTGGGGTTACTTGCGGCTGTCTCAACTTCCATTGTGATGGTGGCCATGCTAAATGTCTCCCGGTAGAACGAGCTGCGGATTGCGTCCGGCAGAGCCAAACTTTTATTTTCTCTTACTTCGGGACATTATTCCAGCGTACGTATGATTCCTACGGTTCCGACGGCAGTGTCCTATTCACACGGCCAGGTGATGCCAGTCACGCGGAAGGTGCGAGAAAAGCCAAGTGCGGCTGAATGCGATTGAGATTCCGAGTGGGGTTCTTGCCGCAAAGGAGGATCATTTTATAAAACAAAATGACTGCCCTACTTGAAATATAGCGGAGCTATTCGGGCTCGAACCGACAGCCTTGTCGTTGCGAAAGACGGCGTCCCCAAATTATCTCATTGATTTGCCTGCACTTGGCAGCCGAGTAGTGCGCATTACGGTCCCTTCAAACAAGCGGGCTCGCCTTGGAGTTGCCTCGAACTGTTTAGTTCGGGAGAGGTTAAGGGATTGCACTGGTCGACCGACTCAGTGAAGTGTTATGACTCATCATCAACCGCCGACCGGCGCGTCCCGGTTGACATGATTGCTCCTAGGGTGCAGCATTCATGCAGATGCCATGAATCCACCGCGATTCTTACTGGTTTGCTGTGCAGCGCTGGCGCTCAGCCGAGTTCTCGCTTGCTCCGTCGGACAACCGCCGACAAAGATTCCCATAATTTCGATTCCGCCGGGTAAGCGTGCCGTTTCACTACGAGCGAAGGTCGATGTGGCGGTTCAGCCAGGTTCACAGGTGGATGTTCTCCCCGGCGGCCATGGCGCGGGGGCCCAAAGCACGATTCTCTTGCAGGACATCGAGCTGGCGTCGTTCGTGCCGCAGTTTGGCATCGTCACCCTGCTAACCTCCCCGGAGGACGCCAAAAAGCTAGCAATCGCCGCTGACAGAGGCGGCATTGATGTGGTTCCGCATCGCTGAGGGCTGTCGAGAATAATAATTTCTGTTAACAGGTTACTGGGCGCGGGGATAAGCCGGCATGAAGCAGAGGTGAAAGAGTCCCAGGAGGGCGAATACACGTTTGTCTTCCAACTGCCTCGGGCGCTTGTGATTGACGGGTACGCACGAGTCTCGACCAAACTGTCATACCTGGGCAGGAAGCGGAATGGATTATGGAGCGGCCCTGTATCAGCAACTGCACAACGGGCGCCCCGGTCTACTCGGATCTGGCGGACTACGACGTCGCCCGGATGTACTGATGCGTACGCCTTGACAAACCACCGGCGGCCTGACACCTACTAAAGGCTCCTGGATGAACTAATAACGGAGCTGACAACCAGCAGATCTTCACGTTCGAGTATCCCGCGCCGACTGTTCTGGGCGATCTGCTTTCGGCGCCATTTGTGGGAATAACCGCACGATTCAATAGGTTCGGTATAACCGGCACTGAGGTTCTTGGGGGAACCGGGCGGGAAACAAACCGCGGTTCCGATTTTCTTTTTGAGGAATGTCGCTGGTCAATGCCGAATACGGCCTGCCTGGTTGCGAATTGCAAAATCTAGCTCATTCACTCGAACTGTGAGTTCCCAATCTGCCATAATTCTCCTATGTGCGGTCGATACCGACTCTCGCGGCGAAAGCAACTTGTGGAGGAGTATTTCGACGTTTCCTCGGACACCGACGATTGGGTACCTCGCTTCAACATCGCCCCGACTCAGCCTGTTCCCGTCATCCGACAGCACCCGGAGGAAGCTCGCCGCAACCTTTCCATGATGCGCTGGGGGCTGATTCCCTCCTGGGCGAAGAACACGTCCGGCGCTGCTAGGATGATTAACGCCAGATCAGAGACGGCCTACTCGTTGCCCGCGTTTCGGGAGGCAATCAAGCTCCGCAGATGTTTGATTCCCGCAGACGGTTTCTACGAGTGGCAGCGTCAAGGCTCAGCGAAGCAGCCATTTTGCTTTGAGGTCAATGACAGCGAGTTGTTCGCGTTCGCTGGACTGTGGGAACGCTGGAAGGACCCGAGCGGGCAATGGATCAGGTCTTGCTCGATACTGACAACCATGCCCAACGCCTTGACCTCGGCAATCCACGACCGAATGCCGGTAATCTTGGACAAAAGCGATTACGACCTATGGCTCGATCCAGGGATGACCAAGGGTGAGAACGTCACCGTGCTGCTGAAGCCTTACGATGCCCGATTGATGCGGCTATACCCCGTCAGCAATCGAGTGAACCAGGTGCAAAATGACGACGCCGATTGTGCTGCCCCGATAACGCTCAAATCTCCACTGCAAGGACAGTTGTTCTTCTGAAAGTATGCCGAAGCCAGAGAAGAAACGCGGATCGCCGAAGAATCAGTCGCAAGTCTTGAAGGGCTGGCAGCAGATCGGGGCATACCTCGGCGAGCCTTCCGCCGTCGCTCAGAGATGGGCGGCTGACGGGATGCCTGTTCGCAAGCAGGGTCGCTATGTGGAGACGACACCCGAGGAATTAAACGCCTGGCTTGGGAAGGAATCGGGCAAGCCTGTGTATGTCGCCACTGGCGACACCGACCTTACTGCAGAACTGAAGCGCGGGCTCAAGTTCGTCCGAAGTGAGAAAGAGACGGTTAAGAAGAGGCCAAAGAACACAAGAAACTAGCGCTCGGCCTACAATCTTCGCGGGAGATTCAATGACGAACCAGGTGTAGTCTCGCTTGCGCCAGGATCATTGGCCTGTCTCGTCTGGTATTGCACTTAGCTGTGGAACAGTGCTCTTGATACAGTGCTCTTGATCTTGACTATTGCTCAGGAATGCGAGAGGCTGTGTGGCGTGTTCGGGACGCATGGAAACGAACAATCCAACCATCGGAACCCTCATCGCCTTGGCGGAACTTGGTGACGAAGCTTCCGCCGGTAAACTCTTTACTGTTCTCTACCGGGAACTGCACCGACTGGCAAAACGTCAGCTCGCACGCCAAGGCGACGTGAGCGTTAGTCCCACTACGCTCATCCATGAGGCTTACCTTGATATGGCCGGGCAAGAGGGCCAAACCTTTCCAGATCGCGGCCGCTTCATGGCGTATGCAGCGAAGGTCATGCGGGGACTCATTATCGATCATGTTCGCAATCGGCTGGCCATCAAACGGGGTGGGGCGTTTGAACTTACGTCTCTAACGACTAACATCGGAGATGCAATCCCTGATGATAAGGAGCTTGCTCAGATCAGCCAGGTGCTCGATGATTTGGCGCAGGTGGATAGCTCATTATCCCAGATTGTTGACCTGAAGTTTTTCTGCGGATTTTCCTTCCATGAGATCGCCGTTATGTTAGGAGTGTCCGAACGTACCGCGCAGCGAAAGTGGGAAAAAGCACGTATATACCTGCATCGCAGTCTGCGATCAGACTTGCCGCTGTGAGAAATTGATGTCTAAACTCACTCCCGATGAATGGCGAAAAGTAAGCCCATATCTAGACGAGGCTCTGGAAGTCGTTCCGGACCCTCCGTGCCAATATCTCTGAGACACTTCCAGTAGTGGTAATTAATGAGCAGGGCGAGGAAGAGAAGAATTAAGGATGAACAGGAATTCTCTTGGTGTTGTCTCAGGGGTCGGGGCTGGCG
>Ga0182015_10001159_pt1 | contig 35879 bp, 26 predicted proteins | sample 712P3MmetaG_FD_120478 | JGI IMG/M metagenome (GOLD analysis project Ga0182015, IMG submission 120478) | Permafrost microbial communities from Stordalen Mire, Sweden - 712P3M metaG | ecosystem: Environmental > Terrestrial > Soil > Wetlands > Permafrost | place: Sweden: Stordalen | collected...
CATTTCTCACACATCGCCTTAAGCCGTAGCGCCGATCTCCAGATCGGCTGTCCTGAGGGCCTCCTGGCCCTCAAAGACCCCACAAGACCCTGAATTTTGGGTTGTCGCGCCGTCTGTGAGAAATGCAGGTTAGTTCGGCTGCAACCCCTCTAAGCGGACTTGGCGGCTTTGAACAGGCGGTCTCGGATGGCGATGCCGATTCCTTCGGGCGGGGGAACGGGGCAGAGGATGATGGTGCAGCCCTGGGAGTCAAGCGAGCGCAGGCCGGCGTAGAGTGAGCGCGCCAGGTCTTCGAGAGCGGCCCATCGACCCCATGAAAAACAGACAGCCCCGTGGGGCGCGGCGACTCCGGCAGGAAGCATGACGCCGATGCGCTCCCCAGCGAGAAGTCGGGCGGCAGCGGCAAGGCGGCGGCCTAACTCGGCGAGCGGTGCGTCGACCAGAACGAGCGGTGCGGCGGGCGCATAGTGGCGCATGCCAACCCCGGGCGCGGGCAGCCCTTCAGGTGGAATCTCGGCGGTTTCGCGGTTGAGTTTGTACTGGACGACGGGGCCGCCGACAGCCTGAATCTGTTCAGCGGTAATTGCGCCGGGGCGGTAGATGATCATGGGCGATTGTGTGGGGTCGAGGACGGTGGACTCCAGGCCGTGGCGGGTGGGGCCGGCGTCGAGAATGGCGTCGATGCGGCCGTCGAGGTCGCGCAGCACGTGATCGGCTGTGGTTGGACTGGTGTGGCCAAAGAGGTTGGCGCTGGGCGCGGCGATGGGCAGGCCGGTGTGGCGGATGAGCGCGAGCGCAACGGGATGGGCGGGCATGCGCAGGCCAACGAGGGGCCGCCCGGCAGTGACCTCATCGGGAATGGAAGCTCCGCGGGGCAGGAGTAAGGTAAGCGGGCCCGGCCAGAAAGCATGCATGAGGCTGCGCGCTGCCGAGGGGATGGAGGATACGAGGGCCTCGGCCATGACCACGGTGGAAACGTGGACGATCACAGGATCCCACGAGGGGCGCTTCTTCGCGGCAAAGATGCGAGCAACCGCGTCGTGGTCGAGGGCATTTGCGCCGAGGCCGTAGACCGTCTCAGTGGGCAACGCGACAAGTCCGCCGGAGACCAGGATGCGGCCTGCGCGGTCCAATGCGTCGAGTGCGGCGGGGGTATGCAGGTTTTCGGGGTCGGCCGGGAGGCGCAGCGTCTTCACGGAGTCTATTGTCTGCTCTTGCCGGGGTTGGCCGCCAGTGGGCACTGCGTACGGCGAACGCCGCTTTGCGGCAAGACCTTGGGGCGCTCGGTGGGCTATCGTTCCACTGTTTGACGAGTTCATGAAGCGGATCATGCCGGGCAACGACTGGAGAACCGCAGCAAATTGAACTGATGCGGGTCCCACACCCGCCTCAGTTCCCTGGAGTCACCCTCTCCTCCACAAACCCCCTCACCTCCCGCCGCACCAGCAGCTCCTCCTCCGTCAAACTCCCATCCACCCCAATAAAATCAAACCCCTGATACTTGAACCCCATAAGTCACCTCCATTAGCACACGCGAGAATATCATTCCCGATAGATTTCTCGCCCCATTGCACCGCTTTGGTGTAAAGTGATGCACATGGCGGAGATTCCCAATTCGGTCGATACGCCCAAAAGCGAACGGTCCCCCCGACTATCCGTAACTCTCCCTCCTGAGACATATGACTCTCTGGAGAGAATTGCAAGGAAGAAGAAAGTCTCTCTTGCATGGGTGGTGCGCGATGCGGCCGAGCGGTATGTTTCAGATGAGCTTCCATTATTCCGGGGGATCGGAAATGGATAAGCGCCCAAATCCTGCCTTAACCTTTTACGAATTCTTCGCGGGAAGCGGGATGGTCCGCGCCGGGCTTGGAGACTCTTGGAAATGCCTCTTAGCCAATGATTTAGATGAAAAAAAGGCATCGGCTTATGGGGACAATTTCGACGCAACGGAGCTTTTTGTGGGAGACGTAGGGGGCCTCAAGACCGGCGACCTGCCTGGACAAGCCAACTTAGCTTGGGCCTCCTTTCCCTGCCAAGACCTGTCCTTAGCGGGCAGTGGGGCCGGCCTTAAAGGCCAAAGGTCCGGAACTTTTTGGCCTTTTTGGGAACTCATTCAGGGCTTGCGCCACGAGGGACGGCAGCCAGACACCGTTGTGCTCGAAAATGTCTGCGGCGCTCTAACCTCTCACCAAGGTGCTGATTTCAGGTCTCTCGTAGAAGCTCTTGGACAGGAAGGCTACCGGGCGGGGGCACTCGTAATCGATGCAGCCCTTTTCGTTCCCCAGTCTCGGCCCCGGCTGTTTATCGTCGGCGTTCGGGACGACCTGGAGATCGATGCCAGTCAGGTTTTGTCGGGACCACGAGAACCCTTCCATACGCATGGGGTCGTCGCCGCCTACCGCGGACTTTCAAAAGCAGACAAAGAAAACTGGGTCTGGTGGAATCTTCCCAGCCCACCCCGCCGAGGAGCTACGTTCTCCAGCCTGATTGAGAGCGACGTTCCGTGGCACACCCGCGAACAAACTGAGACCCTCCTATCCTTGATGTCTCCGATTCATCTGGCGAAGGTTGAGGTAGCCAAAAAGGCGGGCAAGAAGGTGGTCGGGACGATTTATAAGCGCACACGGCCGAATGAAAATGGCAAGCGGACCCAACGTGCAGAGGTGCGATTCGACGAAATAGCCGGATGTCTAAGAACGCCCGGCGGCGGCTCAAGTCGGCAAACAATTATCGTTGTGGAAGGAAAGAAAATTCGCTCTCGGCTCTTGTTACCGCGAGAGGCCGCGCGCCTAATGGGGCTGAAAGAGAGCTATAGACTTCCGAAAAACTACAACGAAGCCTACCGGCTAATGGGAGACGGCGTTGCCGTACCTGTTGTTAGCCACCTCTCTCGTAATCTTCTTGAGCCCCTACTTCAGATCAAGATGTCGAGAATTGAAAACGCAGCTTAAACTCCTCTCAGATGCAAAGCCGCACTGGGAGGCCATCTGGCCACTGATTTCAAGTATCGGAAGAATGCAGTAAGGTCCCTGACAAACTCAATCGGGGTCTATGCGCTTTGCGACCTGGATGGCGTCCCTGTCTATTTCGGGCAGTCCAAAGACGGAATTGGAAAGCGCGTTAGCCGCCATCTGACATCAGCCCGCTCCGACATCATCGCAAACCGGCAGATTGATGTGTGGGAAATCGCATTCGTGTGGGCGTACCCTGTTGCGAGCAAGGAGGAGCTCGGCCCACTTGAGGCTCTCCTCTACCATGCCTTCAATCCCCGATCACAACTCATGAATGGCACTGTGCCACCTGCACCGAAGTCCAGAAAGAGGGTCCCCGAGCCGGCCCAGAGGGTGCAAGTCATGAGTCCGACCGAAATAGCTGAAAAGCTTGATCCAGTGCAACGCCTGCCAAGACAAGCAGCCCACTATGCCCAAATTGTTGGTCACTTTCTTGAGGTGAAGAACTCGAAGCAAATCGCAAGGGCGATGGCAGCCCATTTCCAACGGCTTTCAAAATATCATCAGACTCTTCTTGGAATTGGCAATTCAGCTCCGTCAGATGATGACATTGAAGACTGACGCGCACCGGAGCGCAGTAATGCGTGCGGTGAAATCAACGAACACGAAGCCAGAGATGGCTGTTCGTCGTTACGTGCACCGACTCGGATTCAGATTTCGTCTCCACCGCAAGTCATTGCCCGGTACACCCGATCTTGTTTTCCCGCGTTTGAACAAAGTTGTGTTTGTCCACGGATGCTTCTGGCACGGGCATCGTTGCAAGCGCGGGGATCGAACACCATCGGCAAATCGCGAATATTGGGTTGAAAAAATTGGACGGAACCGAAAGCGAGACAAACAAAATCGAGCCCTGCTCAAGTCTCAAGGCTGGGACGTGTATATCGCTTGGGAGTGTCGGATAGGAACCGCTCAAGCCCAAGAGGACCTGAAGGCATTCCTTTCAAGAACGGTTGCCCCTCGATAGAGCCGAGCCACGCAGCCCCAGCCCCCGTCACCCTATCCCATACCGCGATCCCTTCCCCGTCCCATGCCGCGCGAGATGCCGCCCCTCCACCAGGCTCCGCAGGTGCATCTTCAGCGTGTTCCTGTTAGCTCCGGTCACGCGCATTGCGTCTGCCATGGTCGCGCGTCCGTGCTCGCGCACAAACTCGATGATCCGAAGGTCCAACTCCGGCAGAGCGGCCATCACCAGCCGCTCCCGTTCCACCTTCGCCGTCAGCCGGGCACACGCCTGCCGGGTCCTTGAGAACTAAGAACTAAGAACTGACCACTGTCCACTGTTCACCGTCCACTGTCATCTGTCCTCCCGTGTTCCCCGTCACGCAATATAACAAGAGTTGTTATACAATTCGCCTCGTTTTGCCTCAAATGCATCAATTCACCATGTATTTTTTGCTGTCGATTTTGGTATCAAACGTATCAATCTCATTGATTCTAAAAAGGATATGGCCCGAATCCTCTTATCTTCCGGGTCGCGGCATCCCTGTGCGCCGACAAGTCCTTTAGTTTCTGGTTCTTCCAGTCGGTTCCACTCGACACCTGAGGAAGCATCACCGTTTTTCGTGTACTTTTTCAGCTATATTCATTCCGCAGGAATCTCAAAACCGGCTCCGGTCCCCCAGTCTCTCGCTCCCAGGCCCCGACTCCCCACACCCACAAATACACCCATAAACACCCGTAAACTGCGCCGCTCGTTCACTCCTTCACTCCATCACTTTTTCACGGCCCTTGTTGTTCTCACATTCACTCGCTCACTTCTTCACTCTTTCACTGCTCTCGTTGTTCTCTCATTCACTCGCTCACTTCTTCACTCTTTCACTGCTCTCATTGCACATTATTTCCATCCCCCGGCGCACAATCGAAGCATGAAAGGGATGAAGCTCATGGGAAATCATGGAACCGCCCCAGCGCCCACTGTCCGCTATTCAAGAACCACTCGCCACTGCTCTTCTGTCCACTGTCCACTGACCACTGTTCACCGTCCACTGTTCACTGACCACTGTCCACTGTCCTTTCGGTACTTTCGTCCCTGGTCCCTCGGTCCCTGAGCCCCCAATTTCTGCCTCTACCCCCTCCCCCCCTCCCTGTGGAAAACGTACCCTCCGTCCCCAGTTTTCTTTGAAAATAAAGGAGATACAGAGATGCGGGTGTCCAAGAAAGGCCCCAAAAAGGCTCCAAAAACGACCCAAAAGCCACTCAAAAACAGCACTTTCTAGTCAAAAACACCACTTTTCTGACACAAAAACGGGCATTTTTTGCCAGAATTCGTCGGGCCTCTCTCTCCAGTTCAATTACCTAAGTCCCTGCCGCTCCAGCGTCCCAACGAATAAGCACCCATGAGCATCCTGAATAAGGATGCTCATGGGTGCTCGGGCAACTGCGAACTGCGAACTGCGAACTATGAACTCTGAACGACGGACTGCGGCCTCAGAGCTGCCACGGAATCTCGCTCACGCCAATTTGTAACCCGACCGATACTCTCTGCCAAGCAAAGCAGAGGCCGCGTCGTCGTTCAGTATCTTCTCCTGCTTCACATCCCAATGGATCTTCCGGCCCACCATCATCGAGATCAGGCCCAGATGCCCGGGAAGTGTAGAGTGATGAGCCACTTGCACCGGCGTGATCGTCGGCTTCCGCGACTTCACACTGTCCAAAAAGTTCCGATAATGTGAGGCCGATTCAATCAGCTTGATCTTGCGGAGCGAGTCAGGCAGCGGCATTGGAGGAGGCGCCGAAGCCCATTCATGACTGCTGGCAGCGTTGGGAGCGCTCTTGACCCACTCCGGATTCGAAGCATCGAACCCGTCGCGATCCACCCAAACCCAGCCGTCCGTACCGATCCATTTCGTACCCATTGAGAAGGCTTTCGACCCGCCGGCAATCGTCATCCGCACGTCGTTTGCGTACCCCGTAACTTCTTTCTTATAAAGGCATTCGACCGTGTACTTGGTTGCCGTGTTCCAGCATGCCTCCGCCGCCGGAAACACTCCGTGTCCCTCAATCTCCGACGGCCCGCTCAGATCGAATCCCAGCCCCCAGTGCGCGATGTCGCCGTGGTGCCCAATCCAATCAAGCAGTTGCCCGCCACCCGTGTTGTAGTTCCAACGCCAATTCATATGCACCCGCGCCTGGATATACGGCTCCATCTTTGCCGGCCCAATCCACCGCTCATAATCGAAATCCGCAGGCGGATCGGTCACCGCCAAATCCCACGCAGGGGTCCCCGGCAACAGCAGCGACGGGTCCTTGATCGGGTCTTTGAGCGTTGCCAGCTTGGCCAGCAGTGCCGGTTCGGTCCCCTTGAAGTCGTGATGCCCCCCCGGCAAGCCCACCTCAACATGCAAAACGTTCCCAATCAGCCCGTTGCGCACAATCTCCGCGGCTTTATGAAACGTCGGCAGCGATCTCTGCCACGAACCCGTCTGCCAGATAATGTTGTTCTTCTCCACAGCCCGCACGATCGCCTGCTGGTCGGCCACGGTCTTTCCCAGCGGCTTCTCGCCGTAGATGTCCTTCTTGCGGTTGGCCGCCTCGGTGGCCAGGATCGCGTGCCAGTTGTCCGGCACCGCTATCATCACCGCATCAATGTCGTCCCGCGCCAAAAGCTCGCGATAGTCGTGGTACGCCTTGCAATCCGTATTCCCATAAGCCGTGTTCACCGTGTCCACCGCGGCCTGCAGCGGCCCCTTGTCCAAATCGCATGCCGCCACAATCTGGCACCCCCCCTCCTTCAGGAACGCTTTGGTGTTCGCCGGCCCCATCATGCCCCAGCCGATGACGCCCATCGTGATCCGATCCGACGCCTTGGGCCTCGCGCTCTGCCCCCATGCCATAGCCGGCCTAATCGCAGTTGCCCCAGCCGCTGCTCCAGCCGCAACCATGAAGCTACGCCGCGTAAAAGCAGCGTCTCCAATTCGAATCGTCATCGTCTTATGTCTCCAGGATTTTGTGCCGGTCAGCCGCTTATCAGCCGCCGACCGAGCGCCAGTTTTTCGGTCGGAGGAAGTCTAGCACGCAGCGCCGCTCGTCGTCCTCGGCTGGCTGCGTCATCCATGCGGCGTCTGCTCGCCCGGCGCTTTGCATGCTCCGCCCCGCTCCGCCCTCGGCCCGGCTACTCCAGAAACTCCCGCACAAACGCGTTATCCGTGTGCAGAAGCTCGTGCAGCGATCCATCGAAGATCATCCGCCCCTGGTCCAGCATCAGGAAGGTCGTGTTCGGATCCGTCTCGCCCTTGGGTAGCGGGACCATGTGTCCCAGTTCCGTGTCGAATCGGTGCGTGCACAGCGTGAAGGCATCCTGCAGCCGATGGGTAACCATGATCGACGGTGTGCGGTACACGTCTCTCTGCTTCATTACCAACTCGATGATCGTGGTCGATGTCACCGGGTCCAGCCCGCCGGTCGGCGAATCGTACAGAATCATCTCCGGCTGCCGGATGAGCGCGCGCGCAATCGCCACACGCCGTTTCATGCCTCCCGAAAGGTCCCCAGGAAACATGTCAAAGGTCCGCTCCAACTCGACAAAGCGAAGCGCCTCATGCACCCGGTGGTCGATCTCCTCGTCCGGCACGCGCGACTGGATCAGCTGATAAGCCACGTTATCCCGCACTGAGAGCGAGTCGAACAGCGCGCTCTCCTGGAAGACCATCCCCGTGCGCGCCCGCAGCGGGAATAGCTGCTCCTCCGTCATTGCCGTAACTTCGTCGCCCAGGAGTCGAATGCTGCCGTGGCTGGGCCGCAACAGCCCCATGGCCAGCTTCAACAGAACGCTCTTGCCCACTCCCGCTGGCCCCAGCAGAATGCGGGTCTCTTGCGGCGCCACCGTAAACGAGAGATCCGCCAGCACGGCCGGGCCTAGAAATGAGATGTAGACATTGCTGAACGCAACCACCGGCGTAGCCCCGTCAGAAGGCTCAGGACACCGCGCCGTAGATAGAAAGCTCGCGTTACTCATATTGCCGGGAAAATGCTCAGCAGAATTTGTGTGAGAAGAAAATCCACAAAGATGATCAGCACGGAAGCGGTGACCACGGCCTGAATCGTCGAGCGTCCCACGCCCTCTGTGCCGCCATACGTCCGCATTCCATAAAAGCAACCGATCGAGGCAATGATGTATCCCGAGAACAGCGGCTTAACCATTCCCTGGATGATGTCGGGATAGTGCAGGAACTCATACGCCTCGCTGAAGTACTGCGTCGCATCCTGCCCGTTCATGAACACCGTCACAGCGGCTCCGCCAAAGATTCCGCAAGCGTCAGCCACAATGGTGAGGAACATCAGCATCACGATGGTCGCCACAATGCGCGGTGTCACCAGCTTGCGCATCGGGTCCACGCCCAGCGCGCGCATGGCGTCAATCTGCTCGGTCACCACCATCGACCCAAGCTCGCTGGCCATCGACGAAGCATTACGCCCCGCCACCATGATTCCCGTCAGCACCGGCCCCAGTTCGCGGATCATCGTGATCGACACGAACCGTCCCGTCACGGCCGTTGCGCCAAACTGCGCCAGCGTTGCCGACGACTGCAGGGCAAGCACGCCCCCGGTAAAGAATCCCGAAAGCAGCACAATGGCAGCCGATCCCACCCCGACAATGTCGGCCTGCACCATGAAATCGGGCCAGTAGCGAGGCGGCGTAAACAGATTTGTCAGAGCCTGCCAGGCGAACAGGGAGTATTCCTCCACGGTGAAGACAATGTCTTTGGCGGTTCTGTCGATTCTATTTGTTGCCATTGGATTGGCCTGACCTTGCCGGCTTTGCCTTCCAGATTCAAAATCGCGGAACAAAATCAGGATAGCGCATGGACCCTTTTTGGAGCGGGCCTTCGTCCACGTTGCCTTGTGAGCCTGGTTTGGATTCCTCAGTTCACATGCGAAACTGGAAATTCAGCCTACGGGAAGAGCTGGATCATGATATGGCTGATCAGGAAATCGGCAACCAGAATCAACAGGGATGCGGTCACCACGGCTCGAATGGTAGACCGCGAAACTCCCTCAGCTCCCCCCGTTGTCCTCATGCCGTAGTAACACCCGCCACTGGCAAGAATAAATGCGAAGACAACCGGCTTGATCAGCCCTTGCAGAACATCCGGCCAACCAGCCGTGGCATAGGCGTCGGTAAGATATTTGTGCGCTGGAATGTGGAGACGGACAACGGAGATCCATCCCCCGCCCAACAAGCCGAATGCGTCAGCCACGAGCGTAAGAAGCGGCAGAGTCAAAATGGACGCCACCAGTCGCGGTGTCACCAGCTTCCGCACCGGGTCAACCCCCAGCGAACTCATCGCATCCACCTGTTCGGTCACCACCATTGAGCCAAGCTCACTGGCCATGGTCGAGGCATTCCGGCCGGCGACAATGATTCCAGTCAGGACTGGCCCCAGTTCCACCAGCATCGTCATACCCACAAAGCGGCCCATGTAACCCGTGGCCCCGAAGCCGGCAAGCAGACTGTCGGACTCGAGCGCAAGCACCGCGCCGAGGAAGAATCCGGTAAGCGCCACAATCAGCGCCGACCCTGCCCCAATCGTGTCGGCCTGCACAAGCGTGTCTCTCCAATAGATCGGTCGGCTGAAGAGGCAGAGCACCGCCCGCCAGGTGTAGATGGTGTATTCCTGCACAGACCACACCACGTTTTTTATGGCGTTTTCGATCATGGGGATTGCCGTCCGCATTGCTCGATTCGGGAGAGGGAAGGGAAGCCCTGCGTTTCCGGACGGAAGAGAGTGTGCACAGAATAGCGCAATTCAAGAGACCTTGACCTGCAAACGATAGACTTTGAAGAAAGGTGAGTAATTGGTGACCCCTGAGGCGCAGGAAAAACTTGATCGATTCTTCGCCGGGTTCGCCGCCGCTGGCCGCCCGGTTCTGCTGCTTGACTACGACGGCACGCTTTCGGCCTTCCGGGTCGATCGCTTCACTGCGCACCCGTATGCCGGAGTACGAGAGGCGCTCACTCGCATTCAGCGCCAAGGCCGTACACGCATGGCGGTCATCACTGGCCGGCCCGCCAATGAAATCGCGCCCCTTCTCGGTCTCGATCCGCCGCTTGAGGTTTGGGGTCTGCACGGAGCCGAACGCCTCTATCCTGATGGGCGCCGCGAACTCGAACAAGCCCCGGCAACCACCGAAGCCCGGCTCGAAGAATTGAAGCAGCAACTTCGCCGCGACGCCCTGGGCGGCCTCTTTGAAGACAAGGCAAACGGCGCCGTTATGCATTGGCGCGGAAAGCCCCGCAAGACCGCCGAGCGCATAAAGCGCCGAACCCTCGATCTCTTTGAGCCCCTTGCTAAACTCGAGGGCCTTGAGCTCCTCGACTTTGAATTCGGCGTTGAGCTGCGCGCTGGCCGCGACAAAGGGGGGGCCGCTGCCGCGATCCTCTCCGAAGAAAGTCCTGATACTCCGGCTGCTTTCCTGGGTGACGATCTATCCGACGAGGCCGCCTTTCGCGTCATCCGTGCTCTCGGTGCGCGCGGCCTCAGCGCTCTCGTACGTACTTCTTTGCGACAGACGGAAGCTGAAGTCTGGTTCCATCCGCCTGGCGAAGTCTTGATGTTCTTTCAACGGTGGGCCAAAACCCTGGAGACTGTGCGCTGACCCGGCGCGACTGAGCTTGGCCATTGTCGGCCGTAGTAGCCTCTAAATCCTCTCTAGTCCACTGCCTCTTGCGTCATCACAGCTCCGCCCATCGACCCCAGCAGCACAGAAATCTTCACCACTTTGCGCGAGCCCGTAGCAATCCAGATCGTCTTTCTGTCCGGATCTCCATCGGACGAAGTTTCATCCACCCGAAACGCTTCAAATGTCCCTGCCGGTACTGTCACTTTCTCCACGGTCGTTACTGCAATCTGTCGCATCTTCACTGTTTGCGTCTGAATGTCGAAGTTCCGAACCTTAACCGCGTACCCCGCCGCAAGCGGGAGGCACGCGATTACCTGTTCCGCCCCCGCTCCCTCGCCAAACAGCGACCCGCCCAAGTCCACAGCGATCGGGTGTTCCTGTCCGTTAATGTTCGCTACACCGGTCGCCTTGTTTCCTGCGTAATCCAGGCTGATTGTTATAGTCCCCTGCTGCAGTGTCCTCTTCAGAAGCGTCAAGCTGCCCTTCTCAATCGTCGTGGTCTCGGTCGCATTGCCCTGCGGTGTTTCCATCACGTCTGTTGCCGTCCACGCCGAGCCATCATCTTTGATCGTCGTTGCGGCCTTAAGGCTCATCTCCTGGCCGTTCATCTCCAGCTTCGCCGTGTAGTGAAACGTGCCTGCTTTCAGGCTCACCGCAGGCTTCGGCGTCTCCGCACCGGCGCTGTCCTTTTTCTCCTGCGCATGCACGGTTGTTGCCAGCAACCCCACATACATCGAAACTAAAAACATCTTTCTCGCTTGCATCATCCGTGTCTTCGCCTCGCTAATCCCGTTCACCCAGATCAATCGGCGGCTCACTGCGTGATTCCAAGCTGAGTCAGCATGAATGCGTACCGCCGGTCAGCCTCATGAATGCGGTCGTAGCGGCCACTCGATCCGCCATGCCCGCCATGCATGTTGATAAAGAACACAAGCGGATTCTGATCCGTCTTCAGCGCTCGCAGCTTCGCCACATATTTCGATGGTTCCCAGTACATCACCTGCGAGTCGTCAAACGAAGTCTGCACCAGGATCGCCGGATACGCTTTTGCAGCCACGTTGTCATAGGGCGAGTAGGTCAGCATGTAGTCAAATGCGGGTTTCTCGTTTGGGTTGCCCCACTCTTCATACTCCCCCACGGTCAGCGGCAGAGATGCATCCAGCATGGTGTTCATCACGTCTACAAATGGAACTTCGCACAGCACAACCTTGAATAAATCGGGTCGCATGTTGGTAACCGCGCCCATTAGCATTCCGCCTGCGCTTCCGCCTTCGATCCCAACTTCGCCCCGCTTGCCATAATCCTGCGCCAGCAGCCCCTCGGTTGCGTCGATGAAGTCTGTAAACGTGTTGCGCTTGGTCATCATCTTGCCCGCATCGTGCCAGGCCTCGCCCAGTTCGCCTCCGCCCCGAATGTGCGCTGTAGACGTAACCACGCCGCGGTCAAGCAGCGGAAGCATCGTGTACGAAAATGTATCGTCGATCGCAATCCCATAGGATCCGTATCCATAAACAAACAACGGATTCTCGCCGCGCTTGAACAGATCTTTGCGATACACAACCGTTGTCGGAATCCCGGTCCCATCTTTCGCAGGCAAGAAAAGCCGCTCGACTGCATACTGCGACTTGTCGTACCCGCCGGGCACCTCCTGCTGCTTCAGCAGCTTCGATGTGTGCTTTTTCACGTCGTAAGCAAACGTCGAGTTCGGTGTAATCGGCGACTGATACGCATACCGGTACTCGCTCGTCTCGAACTCCGCATTCGCCGCCGGACTCAGCAGATACGCGGGTTCCGGCACATCAATCGTGCTTGACTTCGAGTTCGCCCCCTCAAAGACCTGCAATACCGGCAGGCCCTTCACCCGTTCCGTGACCACGTAGAAGTCCTTGAAAACGTCCGTGTCTTCGAGCGGCACATCTGCTCGTGCCGCCATCAACTCCGTCCAATGCGCCTTGTCCGGAGTAGCCACAGGCGCCGTCACCAGCCGGTAGCTTGGGTTCGTGTCGTTCACCCGAAGATAGAAGAGTCCGTTGCCCTCATCCACCTCATAGCGCACCCCCTCATGCCGCGGTTCCATCACCTTCCATGTGCCCCGAGGTATGTTCGCATCCAGGAACCGCCATTCGCTGGTTACGTGGCTCTCCGAATCAAGCAGCACGTATTTCTCGTCGCGCGTCCGCGCCACTTCCAGCTCGTATCGTTCATCCTTTTCGTTGTAGATCACTGGATCGGCCGAACTCTCCGTCCCGACCATATGGCGATGCAGCAAGTCTCCGCGCTTGGTCTGCGCATCTTCGGTGGTATAGAAAATCGTCTTGTTGTCCGATGCCCACGTGAGCGAATCGACACGCTCCGCCGTATCCGCCAGAACCTTCCCGGTCCGCAGATCTTTGATGTGAAGCCTGTATTGCCTGAATCCCACGTTGTCCGTCGTGTAGGCCAGCAAATTTGAGTCGTCGCTCACTTCGTGCGCGCCCAGCCCCATGAACTTCTCGCCCTTTGCCAACTCGTTCACGTCGAGCATCACTTCTTCCGGTGCGCTGAGTGTCTCCTTCTTCCTGCACAGCACTGGGTACTGCTTCCCCTCCTCGGTGCGCGTGTAGTACCAGTATCTGTGCTGGCGGTAGGGAACCGACGTATCTGTCTGCTTGATGTGGCTTAGCGTCTCGTTGTAGAGCTTCTCTGCAAACGGCTTCTGGCTCGCGGTAAACGCCTCCGCATACGCATTCTCAGCTTCAAGGTAGGCGTGCACCTTTTGGTTTGGTCTGTCCCGCAGCCAGGCGTAGTCGTCCGTCAGGACGGCCCCGTTGATCTGTTTTTCAGTGTGGACCTTGTCGGCAATCGGTGGCTTCAGCGGCTCCGCGTTCTGGGCGAAGACTGCGGCTGAAAACGACAGAAAAACGAGTTGTGCAAGAGGGGAGTATCGCATGGCCGCATACTAACATCGGCCGGTAGCCTTGAGCACGTCCGGCCGCCTTGACGAGGCCACGCACACGCCGCACCAGCCTCAGGCCGGGCGATCCTTACTCCCGCCCCTTCTTGCGAATCTCGATGTTCAGCCGCTTGATCTTCTGGTTCAGCGTCGAGAGCGGTATGTGGAACTGCTCGGCTGCTTCCGTTTGGTTCCAGTTGCAGCGCTCCAACTTTTCGATGATGATCCGCCGCTCGATGTCTTCGAGGATGTCAAAGAGCGACGAGTTCGGATTATGCTCGAGCAGCGCGTCCTGGAAGCTTCTCCCTGTAATATGTCCCGGCAGCAGATCTGAGCCAATCACCGGACCGCTCGACAGCACCACTCCGCGCTCAATCGAGTTCTCCAGCTCTCGCACGTTTCCCGGCCAGTCGTAATCCACGAGCGCGCGCAGTGCGTCGGCAGAGAGCTTCCGAGCAGGCATCTCATTCTCTTTCGCGTAGTACTCGAGAAAGTGACTCGCCAGGAGCGGAATGTCTTCGCGCCGTGTACGCAGTGGTGGCAAATCGACCGAGATCACATTCAACCGGTAAAACAAATCCTCGCGGAACCTTCCATCGCGCACTGCCTGCCGCAGGTCGATATTGGTCGCCGCAATGATGCGCACATCCACCTGGATCTCCTGGATTCCGCCCAAATGCATGAATCGCCGGTCCTGCAGCACCCGCAAGACCTTCGCTTGCGTATCGATGCCCATGGTGGCAATCTCGTCCAGGAACAAAGTCCCCCCGTTGGCGACCTCGAAAAGCCCCTTCTTTGATGCGATCGCCGATGTGAACGCTCCCTTCACGTGTCCGAAGAGCGTCGATTCCAGCAACTCCGACGGCATTGCTCCCGTGTTTACAGGGACAAACGGCTTATCCCTCCGTGGCGAGTTCGCGTGGATCGCTTTGGCGATCAGCTCTTTTCCCGTACCGCTCTCGCCCTGAATCATCACCGTTGACCGGCTCGGCGCAACCTGCGCCACCAGGTCAAATACCCGCAGCATGATCTCGCTCTTGCCCACGATGTTCTGGAAGTTGTAACGCTGCTTCAGCGTGCGCTTGAGCTGCAGATTTTCTTCTTCCGCCTTGTGCCGCGCCACAGCTGACCGGATGTCGGCAAGCAACTTCTCGTTGTCCCACGGCTTCTGGACAAAGTTCTCCGCGCCCGCACGCACCGCTTCCACAACGTTGTCCACTGTGCCGTACGCCGTAATCATGATCACCGGCAGCTCAGGCTGGCGCTCACTGATCTGTGGCAGCAACTCCAATCCGCTCTGACCCGGGAGCGCCAGATCAAGCAGCACCAGGTCGAAGTTCTCTAGTTCAAGCACGCGAAGGCCCTCTTCGCCGTCGTTCGCCACCCGCACCGAATACCCCTCAAGAGTCAGCAACACCTCCAACGATTCGCGGATGCCCGCCTCGTCGTCGATTACAAGGATTCTGGTCGTGCTGCCGGCTCCGGTTGTGGCGCCGTTGGCCGCAGAGGGAGAAACTGGCAAATTCAAAGGCAGGTCAACCTCAGGCATGGACTGAATTCCTCAGGAGTGGAAACTCCAGGTGAAACGTTGTGCCGGCGCCCACTTCGCTTTCCACGTGAATCTTGCCGGCATGCTCTTGAATGATTCCGTAGGAAACAGACAGGCCAAGTCCCGTTCCGCGCCTGTCTCCCGGCTTGGGTGTCGTCTTCGTCGTGAAAAACGGATCGTAGATGCGCTTCATATGCTCCGGCGCGATGCCTGTACCGGAGTCGGTGATCAGGGCCTCAACATGCCCGTTCACTTGCGTGACAACTCGCAGGCTTCCGCCATTGGGCATTGCTTCCTTCGCGTTCAGCAGCAGGTTTAGAAACACCTGCTGCAGCTTTCCGGGATTGCCGTTAATGCTCGGCAAACCTTCAGTCAAGCTCAGGACAACATCGACCTTTGCCGTCTTGAACTGATGCTCAAGCAGCGAAAGCGTATCGCGGATCACCTGGTTCAGATTCGTCTGCCGAAACTCCGTCGTTGACGTCCGCGAGAAATTGAGCAAGCCGTTTGCGATCTCGGCCGCACGGAAGCTCTGCTGGGTGATCTTTTCGAGCACCGGGCCCAGCCGCTCGTCGCCCTTCAGTTGCTTGGTCAGCATCTGTGCATACGAGCTGATCACCGCCAGCGGCGTATTGATCTCATGCGCCACACCCGCGGCGAGGAGTCCGATCGAACTCAGCTTGTCCGCCTGTGCAAGCTGGGTCTCAAGCGAAATCCTCTCCGTGATGTCGTCCACCAGGATGATCCGCCCAACTGTCACAAAATCGCGCGATAGCAGTGGCGCAATTGCAATGTTGGCGTTACGCAGCTCGCCCGCGCGCGTTGTCAGTCGGAACTTGTACAGGTGATGAACCCCTTGCTCATTCCTGAATGTGTCGATCGCATCAACAAACTCCGCCGGAAATACGGCGCGCAGCGGCTGGCCGATCGCTTCAGCGCGGCTCAGCGCATACATCGCTTCCATCTGCGCATTCCAGCTTTCCACGCGGTCGTCCAGGTCGATCGCCAGGATTCCTACGTTGATCGACTCGACGATGTTCTCGTTGAACTCCTTCAGCCGCTCAAACTCACCGATCTTCTCCTGGAGCCGAGCGTAGAGCAGTGCATTCTGCAGCGCGATGCCGATGTAGCTGGCCAGTGATTCCAGCAACTCCACATCCTCGCTCGAAAGGAAATCTCCCCCGACCGTCCGTCCCAATCCGATCACGGCAATGGTTCGCGCCGCGGCACCTTCTTGCCCCTTGCCCGCTGCCACGCGGCAGGGAAGATAGTAGTTGAGGTCAAGATGTGCGGCCGTCCGCTGTTCGTCTTCCTTCAGGTGCAGGGCCTGCTGCGCATTCTCCAAAAAGATGTGCGAGTGGCTCTGGTCGAAGTCAAGGAAACCAAGCGCAAGAGGCTCCCGTGCCGCCCTCACGTCGGCGGGCAGGCCGTGCGACGCGGCCAGCCGCAATTGCCCGGCATCGTCCTCCAAAAACACGGCAACCCGTGCGACCAGCAGTGTTCTCGGCAGCCGCTCCACAATCGATGCCAGCAGTGCATCGATATCGGTTTCAGAATTCAGTCCGCGCCCGAAGTCCACCAGCGCCTGGCGATAGTCGTAGCGGTGACGATCGAACGCTTTGTCCACCCAGATCAGAATCCGTCGCTTCAGCGGATCGAAGATCGCCGCCGTAATCAGAATCGTCAGCACCAGCGCCCACTCGCGCAATCGCTGCGGCAATCCGTTGTGCACCACCAAAGCGCTCAGTGCGATGATGCCGAAGTACGCTCCCAGGATCATCCCCGTCGCCAGCGTGTATGCCACGATCCGCTTGGAGATCAGGTCAGTGTCCATCAACCGGTAGCGAACGATCGCCCAGCCGAAGGTCAGCGGCAAAATTATCAGAGAGAAACCCGCAAGGTTGGTAAGCAGTCTCGGCGGATTCAGGTCGAGCAGATACGGCAGTGCAGAAAACAGCGTGAATGGCAGCACCGCCGCCACCGTTCCGCGCGTCACCCACTTTAGTTGTTGCCGCAGCAGCGGGCTGTCGGCCTTACCGTAGCTGCGCAGGAACAAGAGGGCAGCCAGGATATAGAACGCAGCGACGTAAGCCGTCGAAATCTGGTTCAGCCGATTCAGCAGCAACCCTGTTGCCTGCCGTGTGGCTATTGTCCACACCCACAAGCCCAGCAGCGCCGCACCGGGCGCATACACCAGCGGCAACAGGATGCTTCTCTTGAATTGCTTGAACCGCTCTTCAGGGAAGCTCAGCGCAAAATGCAGGAACAGCGCCGGCTGCAATGCCTCGGCCAGAACATTCAGCCAGTAAACCGTCCAGTCCAGGCCATCCAGCTCGCCCGTGTACTTCAGCGTGAACAGGGAGAACGAAACCAGGCAGAAAAGATAGAAGTGCGTAGCGCGCGGTGCCGTCCATCGCCGGAAAAGCACATAGATTCCGATAGCAAGATAGATGAGGCCGATGAGTCGCTGTGCCCGCGCCAGGCTGCGGTCCATCGGCTCGGGAATCACCACCACCGGTGTGTCCAGCAGAACTCCGCTGCGCGTAATCCGGTAGCTTGCTTTCCCGTAAACCTCGGTCCGGTCCAGCACTCGCATCAGGTCCGAAACAGCAGCAATCGGCGCGTAGTCCGTCTTGGGCATCGGGGTCTTGCTTTGGATCTCCGCGTTCTGGTCCGTTACTTCCGGCAGCAGATCCTGTCCGGTCGAGAGCGCGTTGCGTCGGGCGGGCCGATCAGGAAGCACCGCCGCCCCCGTCAGAAGGTCGCCCGGCCGTATTCCGGCTCGCTGCCCTGGGCTGTTCGGAAGAACCCGGTCCGCCTTCAGTCCGCCCGCAACTTCGCGCCACCAGACCCCGTCATCGGGTTGCTGGAACTGCTCTTCCTGCCGCAGATTCAGAATCGCAAGCACAACGAGCCCGGCCGTAGCCAGGAAAAGGATGGTCGCCTGCAAGCGATTGAAACGGCTCGATTCCATGGGGAGTATGTCTTACATCATTTGATTTCGCTGCACGTGGCTTGCCATGTGATCAAAATCGGACGAGGGATGTTGAACTGAAGGTAATTGACTGACAGTGTGCGAGATAGAGACTTTCCATTGGAATCAAAGGTCAACCACAGGGCGGAGAGAATTCTATAAAAATGCCAAAAACCGTAGAGTCACTCCCAAGAATGGGATCATACTATGGAAACAGGTAGGTAATTGGTAGGAAGAGGCTTACCACCAGCATCCCTTAGGAAATCCTCATTCTTACGCCCGAATCTCACTGCCCGTTTGGAGGATTCACTCAACAATTTCCCTGCCCATACGTGGCTTTGGGGCCATGTTTGCGTTGGTAATGGTGTTCGGAAACGTGCAGTGGAATCCCAACTTCGGACACACCTAGAAGCATGGTCCGGAAAGCAAGCTTGGCAATGTACTCCAGCACGTCCGCATGCTCCACCGCCTCCGATGCGTTCTTGCCCCATGCAAACGGCGCGTGCCCCTTGACCAGCACTCCGGGCACGGCGACCGGGTCAAGGTTCTGCTCCCTGAACCGTCGCACAATCAATGCGCCCGTGTTTCGCACATATCCTTCCGCCACCTCTTCCGCGGTCAGTTCTTCCGTCACCGGCACCGGCCCATGAAAATAATCGGCGTGTGTTGTACCCATGCAGGGAATCTCATGTCCCGCCTGCGCCCACGAGGTCGCAAACTCAGAGTGTGTGTGTACGATTCCGCCAATCTGCGGAAACTCGCGGTACAGCATCGTGTGTGTATCCAGGTCGCTCGAAGGTCGCAGCGTTCCTTCCACAATTTTTCCGTCCAGATCCGTCACCACCAGGTCGCCAAGTGTCAGAGACGCATAGTCGACGCCGCTCGGCTTGATCACGACCAGCGGCTGGTCCCTTGTGCGATCGATGCCGCTTGCATTTCCAAATGTGTGTGGCGCCAAACCCCTTCGTGCAATCTCCTGGTTGGCGCGGAGAACCTCCTCCCGGAGGGCAGCTACGAGCATCCTTTTCCTCTTCGTTCTGCACAGCAGAAAGCGTTTACGCGAACAAGATTATCACTCCGGCAACAACCGCTTTGCGCATTCAACCTGGCTTCCGAAAAAAGAGCCCCATCCCCTGTCTATTCGGATGCGCCAAGGGATGGGGAGGAGCGCTCGCACACTCCGTGAAATCCGTTCGATCGAATTCGCCTAGATCGGCTTCGCCGACGTATTCCGTGCGTTTGCTTCGTTGTCAGGATCAGAGGTAAACGACTTGCCCTCCGAGTATGCGAACTTCCTGTAGATGGTTCCCACCTTGCGGATGCAGTCTTTCTTGCCGTCGTTCCAGGTCACACGCGCTTCGCCGTCAACATACACCCAGGTCCCGCGAACGTTGCCCATCGACCGGTAGGCGCTGCCATCGTCATTCAATTTGATCTCAAAGTTGTTCCCACTCCCGTCGCCCACTTCCCAGCTTCCGAAAAAGCGATTCCGCGAGGGCCCCGATGCTGAGGAGGTCATCGCCGACGACTCCCCGCTGGTGGGAAACTCCACTCGCTCAATGTCAGCCAGGTTGAATGTCTGTCTGTGTCCATCCTTGAACACGATCACAATCGATCCCGGTGCGGCCTTTTGCGGTGCGGCCCAACCAATTGCCGGAACTGCTAGTACGATAGCCGCGGCCATGCCCCCAATGCGAAGCGCCCTGCTGCAAAGAATCCTGCCCATGCGTTTGCCTCTTTCCTGCCGGGCAAAGCGTTCCCGCTTTATGGCCCCGCTTCTAATCTCTACGCTCGCCGGTCAGCGAAGGTTCCCGCATTCTTTGCGGGGATATGCTTCATGGAATATTCGCTGTTGTAGGCTTCGAGACTTGAAAGTCCGTCCAATAGTTACGAGCGCCGCTTCAACTGCCGGAAGCAAGTCCACCAATCAACCATGAAGGTGTGCGGGGAATTCAGATTGATCTTTGATGCCGAGAATTCCTCCGGGGTTGTAAACTTGCCCGCATGAGCGGCGTCTACCAGTGTGATGGCAGCCGGAAGCATTTTGGAAACGATGAATAAGGCAACGGCAGCAGAGATCGCTGCTGACGAGTTTGCTCGCGTCGTGGCCCAACATCGTCCGCAAATCTTCCGTTTCCTGCTCGCTTCCACCCGCGACGTGGATCTGGCTGAGACCTTGACCCAGGAGTGCTTCCTCAAGGCTCACCGCAACTGGTCCAGCTTTCGCGGCGATTCGAGCGCAATGACCTGGTTGATGCGCATTGCCATCAACCTGCAGAAAGACCACTGGCGCAACCGCCGAATGCGTTTCTGGCGGTCAACTCAGACCCATGCGGTCGACCTCGATGAGGCCAGCGAGTGGCTCCCCAGCGGCGCAACCTCCGCGGAGCAGCAGATGCTGGCAAAAGAGCAGGTTCGCCACGTGTGGAAGGCGATGGAAGGGCTGAGCGAGCGTCAACGAAGCGTTTTTCTCCTTCGCTACATAGAGGAGCGCGAGTTGAGCGAGATCGCAGAGATTACTGGATTGAGTCAGGGAACGGTAAAGGCGCATCTCTCCCGGGCTGTTGGGCGTGTGCGTACGGAATTAGGGAGAAGGCAATGAGTCTTTGGGAAAAGGGTAAAGAGTTTTCGGACAATTCTGAGCATCGGTTGGATTCCGAGTCTCAGGATCTGATCCTCGATCAGAACCTGGACGAAGCGCTCCGAAACTTCAAGCTCAGCGTGGATGCCTGGAGCGAAACCGCGTACAGCACTCGCCGCGTCGCTCCATCAATACCGCACCGCAACTGGCGGCCGGCTGCGGCCTGGGCTCTCGGCTGTGCGCTTGTGGCATCGAGTGTTTCCGGCTCGGTCTATCAGCGCCACGAACGTCAGTTAGAGGCAAAGCAGGCTGCGGCGAAGCTCGCCGCGCAACAAAAGCAGGCTGCAGATTTGAAAGCAGCGGACGAAGAAGACCTGCTCGCCAGTGTCGATAGCGAAGTCTCTCGACAGGTTCCGAGCGCCATGGAGCCACTTGCTCAAATGGCCGAGGACGAGAGCAAGTAACCGGGTTCCCATAGCCCGCCGAACAATTGATTGGCATCCCTCACCAATGTGAGGAAGAGGAGAAAGCAATGAAAACTGGTTTGACTGCACGTTTTGGATTTGCGATTGCATCTATTCTGCTGGCGTCTTCCGCGCTGGCTCAGGGCCCTGGCGGCATGGGCCCCGGCGGCGGCATGGGACCCGGCTTTGGACAGCACCGGCCTCCCTTTGAAAAGGTGATGGGTCCTGATGGTGACCACGGCCGCTGGTGGAACAACCCCAAGGTTGTTGACGCACTCAAGCTCACCGATGCTCAGCGCAAGGAGATGGACGCCACGCTGCTCGCGCATCGCGAAAAGCTGGTTGACCTCCATGCCAGTCTGCAGAAGGCCGAGCTTGAGATGGAGCCCCTGATGGGCGACGATCAGCCGAATGAAGCCAAGATTCTCGCGGAGATTGACAAGGTGGCTGCCGCTCGGGCCGAGCTCGAAAAGGCGAATGCGCGTTTCCTGCTCGGAATCCGCGCCAAGCTCACTCCAGACCAATGGAAGGCGCTCAAGCAGCTCCAGGCCGATCGGCAGAAGCACATGCAAGAGCATGGGCCCTGGCAAAGAGGTGAAGGACGGCAGGACCGCGACGAAAAGGGATCCGACGGACAGGGTCCTCAGGGCCAGCATCACAGAATGCCTCCTCCGCCTCCGGCCGGGGCGCCAGCCAGTGGACCACAGAGCATGCTTGATCCGGATTCGGACGGCCCTGGGCCCGCCGCAGCTGGAACTCCTGCGGCAGGCATGGAACAGTAAGGCAGCTTCAACCACTTTTCAGCACAAGAGCATTGAGGTTGTAGTTTTGAAGTCTGATGGCGGCAGGAGAACTTCTCTTGCCGCCTCCTTTTTTGCTGACTCCCAGTCTCAACTCGATCCGCCAACCCGGACAAATCTCCCAATCCGCCCCCAACACTGGTCCGAAACAAGACAAACCTGTGCCCCACCTCGGGACATGCTGTGCCACGCTTTCATACAGCATTTGGAGCGCTTTTGGACACATCGTGATTCGAACCGCGACACCTTGTATTGAAGCTGGACAGAGGGCGCTTCAATAACTTTTCAAAATTATGACTAAAGTTATTCCGCAGGGCTCCGATGAGATGTGTGGATGCGAGAACGCCTATAAGGCATTCGCAGACAGCCCAGGAGCACGGTTTGAAATGCTGCGGGCTGAGGCTTTCTCCACAGCATCCTGAAAGGGAGTAACTTCCATGGCCCTCGGTGTATTGAACAATCTTTCGGCGATCTACGCAGAGAACAACCTGAACAACACGAACAACAGCCTGCAGACGGTTCTGCAGCAGTTGTCGTCTGGTTCCAAGATCAATTCGGGGGCGGATGATGCAGCGGGGCTATCTCTTGTCAACGGCCTCGAGGCCAACTCCATGGCCCTCACGCAGTCGGAGACCAACGCCACAGAAGGTGTCGGATTGCTCGACGTGGCCGATGGCGCGCTCTCCCAGGTCACCAGCCTGCTCGATCGTGCCATTACCCTGGCCACTGAAGCGTCGAACGGCACACTCAACTCTTCGCAAGAGAGCGCTGCAAATCAGGAATACACGTCGATTCTCTCCGAGATCAACAACATTGGTTCCACCACAACCTACAACCAGCAATCGGTCTTTACCGGCTCCGACGTCGCCATCTACACCGGCGATTCGTCAACCACCGGTTCTTCGGTCGACAACCTCAACATCCGGTCGCTTTCCGAAAGCAGCGTTGGAGATACTGACGGCGTCATGTCCTACAGCAATGGAAAAGGGAATGTGTTTGTAGACCTTTCCAATGCCGGCACCCTTGCCAAGGCAAGCGATGCGCTTTCCAGCGCCACCACTACAATCGACGTCAGCTATCTCACCCAGGGAGCCAATGGCACGCAGGTTTCCAACTCCACCATCAGCGTCGGCGCCGGCACGAACAATCCGCTCGACACAGCACAAGGTCTCATCAACGCCATCAATAGTTCCGGGCTTGGACTTACGGCTACTTTTACGTCGGGCACACAGGCAGGTGATTCCGTAGCCGGAACCGATACGGGCATCGAGATCTCAGGAGCTGGGGCGGGCGTCGGCAACGGCACAACCCCAGGCGATGTTGGAACCGTCAGCATTGGCGGTGGCGGCGCCGCCGGCGACCTGCTCACTGGCACCCTCACCATCAAGACCGCCGACGGCACCACCCACAACATCACGCTCAGCGCCGCGAACAACAACGACACGCTTGCACTGCTCAAGGCTTCCATCAATGCCGCAGGCTACGGTATTACCGCCAGCGTTGCCGGCACCACTCTTACCTTCACGTCCGCAAGCTCTGCGGTTTCGATCACTGCCACGGGCCTGACCGACGCAGCTGGCGGCGGAAAGACCGCCACTTACGCAGCAGGGAACTACTACACCACGGGTGTCACCGACTCGGGCGGCGGAACCACGGTCGAGGACGCGGCTACCGCACAGGCCGGCACTGCCACCTATACGGCCAACGCGCAGGGGACAGGCGGAACTGCCACCATGAGCTACTCCGACGCCGCGGGGCAGACGTTGAGCGGCACGGATCTTCTCACGCAGAGCGACGCGGAGTCGGCGCTCAACGGCCTCAACCTGGCCATCAGCGATGTCGCCGCGCAGGACGGCTACATCGGCGCGCAGATCAACACGCTCAACTCTGTCAGCCAGGTGATGACCACTCAGCAGGAGAACGTCACCTCAGCGCAAAACGCCATCCAGGCAACCGACTACGCCTCGGCCACTTCGAACATGTCGAAGTACGAGATCCTGAGCCAGACCGGCATCGCGGCTCTCGCCCAGGCCAACAGCGTTCAGCAGGAGGTCACCAAGCTGCTGCAGTAGTCAGCTCAAGTTTAGAAAAGTTTGTGTTTTGCAAGATTGCTTCGATTCCAAAAAAACCCAGGGACAGGGCGGCGGCAGGCCAAAAGCTTGCCGCCAATTTTTTGTGGCGCCAGACTTTCCGGTGGAGCAGTATGTGCTGGATCTAGTCGTGCTTATCCCCCGCCGCGCCCGCGGTCTCCCACTCCCCGGTCATCAGAAATTCGTGAATCGACTGAGCAGTCTTTTTGCCGGCGCCCATCGCCAGAATTACTGTAGCCCCGCCGGTCACAATGTCACCGCCGGCGAAGACTCCGCGCTTCGATGTCCGCGCCGTCTCCGCATCCGCAACGATGTAGTTCCGCGAGGTCGTCTTCAGGTCCGGCGTCGTGCTCTGGATCAGCGGATTCGCCGTCGTGCCCACGCCGATAATCGCCACACTCGCCGGCAGAACAAACTCCGAGCCGGCAATCTCCACCGGCGACCGCCTTCCGCTTGCGTCCGGTACCCCCAACTCCATCTGGACGCACCGCGCACCGGTCAGCCAGCCTTTTTCATCGCCAAGGAACTCGACCGGATTCGTCAGGATCAGGAACTCGATTCCTTCAGCCTCTGCGTGGTGCACTTCCTCGGCCCGAGCCGGCATCTCCGCAGCCGAACGCCGATATACCAGCATCGCCGTCCGCGCTCCCAGCCTCCGCGCCGTGCGCACAGCGTCCATCGCTGTGTTTCCCCCGCCCACCACCACCACGTCCTTGCCATGGCAGTCATACACTGGGGCATCGTAGTCAGACGACTGGTAGGCCCGCATCAGGTTCACCCGCGTCAAAAACTCATTCGCCGAGTAGACTCCGTTCAGGTGTTCGCCCGGCACGCCAAGGAACCGCGGAAGCCCGGCGCCCGAGGCCACAAAGACCGCATCGTAGTGCTCGTTCTCCATCAAGTCGTCGAGGGTAACGCTCTTGCCTACCACCACGTTCGTCTCGAACTCCACGCCCATGCGGCGCAGATTCTCCACCTCCTGGTGCACAATCGCCTTTGGCAGCCTGAACTCGGGAATTCCGTAAATGAGCACCCCGCCCAATTCGTGCAGGGCCTCGAACACGCGCACCCCGTGCCCCTTCTGAATCAGGTCTCCCGCCGCGGAGAGCCCCGCAGGCCCGCTGCCCACAATGGCCACCCGTTTTCCTGTATGCGGCGCATTTTTCGGCAGTCCGACCAGACCGCTCATTCGCTCGAAGTCTGCTACAAACCGTTCCAGGTTCCCGATGGCCACAGGCGCACCTTTCCGCCCCAACACGCACCCGCCCTCGCACTGCTTCTCCTGCGGGCAAACTCTCCCCGTGATCGCAGGCAGCGCATTGTCTTCTCTCAGCTTCGCTGCCGCAGCCAGAAACTTTCCTGCCTGGATCAGGCTCACAACCTCGCGAATCTTCACCCCAACCGGGCACTCCAGCACGCATCCCGGCTTCGCGCACTCCAGGCACCGCATTGACTCTTTGAGCGCGTCCGCCGTTTCCAGCCCCAGGTTCACTTCTTCAAAGTTGCCGCTGCGCGCCATCGCGTTCTGCTCCGGCATCGGCGTCCGCGCGATCTTCATCCGTTCTTTCATCGGAAGGGTGCTCGTTTCAGGCATGCGTCGCTTCCTCTTCCGCTGCGCACAGGTTTGCGCCGGGCAGGCCAGAACCGGCAAGGGCCTCGATCTCGGCATTCAGCCGCGCTATCTCCGCCTCTTTCGCCGCCAGCTCCGCGCGGATATGCGCCAATTCCTCAGCCTTGTGCAATTCAAACTGCTGAAGCGACTGGCACTCCTTTTCGCGGTACATGGCATTGCGCTGCATCAGCACTTCAAAGTTCACAAGCGACGCATCGAATTCCGGACCATCCACGCACGCGAATTTGCTTGTATTCCCCAGCAGCACGCGGCAGCCTCCGCACATCCCCGTGCCATCCACCATGATTGAGTTCAGGCTCACCATCGTCTTGATGCCGCGCCGTCCGGTCACTTGCGACACCGCCCGCATCATTGGCACCGGCCCCACCGCGAGCACAAAGTCGATCGCGCGACCCGCATTGAGCAGTTCATTGAGCTTTTTCGTCACCAGCCCATGCTCGCCGTAGCTGCCGTCGTCGGTCATGAAGTAAGATTCGTCACTGGCAGCGCGGACCTCATCTTCAAACACCACCATCTCCGCGGTGCGCGCGCCTTCCACAAAAATCACGTGATTCCCCGCCTGCTTCAGCGCAAACGCCGTCGGCAGCGCCATCGCCGTTCCGACGCTCCCGGCCACAATCCCCACCGTGCCGTATTTCTTGATCTCAGACGGGTGTCCGAGCGGTCCCACGATATCCAGGATCGAATCGCCCGCCTCCATGCAATTGAGCAGCTGCGTCGTTTTCCCGATCCCTTGCACGCAGATCGTAACCGTCCCCGCTTCAGGGTTCGACGACTTGATCGTGAGAGGAATCCTCTCGCCTTTCTCGTGCAGGCGAAGAATCACAAACTGTCCCGACTGCTGCTTGCGTGCGATCCGCGGCGCCTCAATCACAAACTGCTTGATGTTCCGCCCGACGCTCCGCGCTTCCACGATCCTGTACATAACCGCCGCTCTCCAGCGAGGCCTCGCCAGCCATCCCTCTGGATTATTCGCCAGTTGAGAAGTGCAGCTTGTGACACGAGTCACGGGCGGGCAAATCATCATGAGTTGCCCCCAAATCCTCATCTCTGAGCGGTTTTTTGCTGGCTCGCAGGCAATCGCCGTGTAGAATTCAGCATCAGAAAATGCGTGGGGGAACTTCGTCGATGAGAATTGATCGCCTGCTGATAGTGTCCGTTCTCTGTCTTTCCTCGGGTCTCGGATTGATCTTCGGCTTCTGCAACGGCACCGTTGGAGCCAATGCCGGCTTTCCGCTTGACGGCTGTTCGCTGCATATCTGCACTACAACCACCGGCCCTGGCGCGCTCGGCGGCCTGGTGCTCACCAATTTCGGGGCACTGCTGCTGATTTGCGCCACTCTCGTGGCCATCATCCATCAGTTTCAGCCCAGTGCGGCCAGAAAAACTGCACCATAGTCCGCGCTTCGCCCGCTCCGATCTGAGCTATTTCAGTAGTCCCAGTTCGCCTGTCACGCTGAAGCTCGCCTCCGACTTCGCCGCCGTTTCCTGCGGCTGTGCGCCGCCCACCGTCAGCTTGTATTTGCCCTCGAGAATCATGCGATGGCCATCGTTGTCCACGCTTGACAGCGTCCGCGGCTCAATCCGGATCGTCACTTCGCGCGTCGCGCCTGCCGGAATCGAAACCCGCTGGAATCCGGCCAATGTCTGAATCGGCCCGTCCGCTTGCGGAGTCTTCAGATAAGCCTCTACGACCTCGTCTCCATCAACCGCGCCAGTGTTGGTCACCGCAACCGTCGCCGTAATCGGATCGCCCGCCTTGATGGTCTCCGCCGAGAGCTTCACCTCGCCGTACTTGAACTTCGTGTAGCTCAGCCCGTAGCCGAATCCCCACAGCGGCTTGCCTGGATAGTAGCGATATGTGCGCCCTGCCGTTGCAGTCTTGAAGTTGTAGTCGGTGAATTCTGGAAGCCCATCGAGCGTTGCGTAGAACGTCACAGGCAGCCGTCCCGCCGGATTGTTCACGCCAGCCAGCGTCCGCGCAATCGCATCCCCGCCGGCCACTCCCGGATACCACGCCGCCAGGATTCCGTCAGCGTGCTGATTCGCCCAGTTCAGCGCTACCGCACTGCCGCTTTGCAGCACCACTATCAGCGGCTTGCCGGTAGCCGCCAGCGCCTCCAAGAGCTTCTGTTGCGGCGCAGGCAGATCGATGCTGGTTTTATCCCCACCTTCAAATCCGTCGATCTTGATCCGCATCTCCTCGCCTTCAAGCTGCGGCGAGAGGCCCACAAACGCAACCACAACATCCGAGTCCTTGGCCTGCGCCACTGCTTCATCCAACTGCGCCTGCGCCGGAGCCTGCCACTTGAGCGTCACGCCTCCGCCGGACGCGTCGCCCGCGTGCGAGTACTCGAAAACGAATTCATGCGGCTTGGAGTCCGCAAAATCCACTCCGATCACCGGCACCACTGCGAACATCTCCACCGGCGGCGCGGTCGGTGATTGCCCGGGGATCGCACGGAAGCCGCCCATCACGCTCGGGTCATTTCCCTTGCGCAGCGAGCCTTCGCCCAGTATCTTGCCGTCAAGCACCAGCCGGTAAGCCTCTGCCGGCGAATAGGGGAAGCTGTCTCCCGCCTCCACACTGAACACATAGTGCCCCGCCGCCGGCGCAGTAAACGTGCCTGTCCACCGCACCGAGTAGTTATGCGTCTCCAGTTGCTTCACCGGCAGCGCGTTCTCCCAGTCGGTCTGCACTGCGGGCTCGGTGGTCGTCGCAACGGGCCTTCCCGTCCAGTTCCGAGTTGCAAAAAACTCAGTCTTCAGCCCGTGGTTCAGCCCGAATGCAGTCCGCGGCACCGGCACTCCCACACCTTCCGCCAGCGTCGAGCCTTGCGCGTAGAGAATCGGCGAGTTCCGGAACTGCTGCCCCATTCCATCTAGCGGCGTTACAGGATGAAACGGAGTCCCCACATAATTTCCCAGGATCGAAGGCAGCAAATCGGCCGTGGGCCCAATCACGGCAATGTGTCCCGGCCTCGCCTTCAGCGGCAGCACTCCTGTGTTCTTCAACAACACAATGCTCTCTTCGGCCGCATGCAGTGAGGTTTGCCTGCTCGCCCTCGACACGTTCTCCCCTGCTCCTATCTGATCCAGCGGATTCGATCCCTGCGGGTCAAACATCCCAAGCTGGAATCGCGCCGTATACAACCGTTCTACCGCCTGCGTCACCAGGTCTTCACTCACCAGGCCCGTGTGCACCGCATCCGCCAGCGTGTTGAAGCCCGGCGCCCAGATGCTGCATGAGAGATCCGTTCCCGCCTCAAGCGCCATCGCAGCCGAGTGCGTAATGTCGGCTGTCTTCTTATGCCCCTGGTTCACATCCACAATCGCGCCGCAGTCCGAGACCACAAACCCCTTGAACCCCCAGGCGTCGCGCAGATGTTCCTTCAGCAGCATCTTGTTGGTGCATGCCGGAAAATCGTCAATCGAGTTGTATGCGCACATCACAGACTGCACCGGCCCCTCGGTCACCGTTGCGCGGAATGCCGGCAGATAGGTTTCCTCCAGATCCCTCGGCGAAGGATCAACGTTGAACCCATGCCGTAGCATCTCTGGCCCCGAGTGCACGGCAAAGTGCTTGCTCGTCGCCACCGCGCGCAAATGTTCCAAGTCTCCACCCTGCACGCCTTTTACAAAGGCCACGCCCATCCTCGATGTAAGGAACGGATCTTCCCCGTATGTCTCCTGCCCGCGCCCCCAGCGCGGATCGCGATCGATGTTGATGTTTGGCGACCAGAATGTCAGCCCGAAAAAGATGCGGCGATTTCCCTGCCGCTGCGCCTCGTTGAACTTTGCCCGCGCCTCGGTCGAGATCACATTGCCCATGGCCTGCACGATGGTCGGATCCCACGTTGCGCCCATTCCGATCGCCTGCGGGAACACAGTCGAGTATCCCGCCCGCGCCACGCCGTGCAGCGCCTCATTCCACGTCTGGTAGTCCGGAATCCCCAACCGCGGAATCGAAACCGCATAGTCCTCAAGCTGCGTCGCCTTTTCCTCGAGCGTCATCTTGCTCACCAGGTCGTGCGCCCGTTCGGCTGGGGAAAGAGTGGTGTCGAGCCATGGCGCCTGTTGGGGCTCCTGAGATAGTGCAATCGGGGCGAAGATCAAGGTCAAAAGCAGAAGCCGGCGGGAAAGCTGCATGTATTGGTTTCTCCAAAGGCAATTGAAGCGGGGCGCACGGGTGATAGTCAAGGACGCAAGCACGCCGCCAGACCGTTGGAAACGGGCATGCTGTTGTGGTACCCCCGGCGTGCCCGCTCGGATCGATTCGATGCGTGGTTGCGGTTCTTGAGCGCAACGGAGGACAAATTATCCCATCCAAAGCGCGCTCGTGATGATGCGGGGATAATACCTGCTCGCCTTGCCCTCGCCTGAAACGATCTGGTCGCAGCAGGCCCAGTACGAGCTGCCTTCCGTCTGCCATTTTACGTGTGCGGCGTCGGCCTTGCGGAAGACGTCGGCGATTGCGGGATCGGCGTCCAGCTCCAACACCTTGCGCGTCACGTGCATGAAGATGGAGATCTTGCTCATCCAGGAGTTGTTGCTCGTTGACGAAAGCTTGATGCCGCCGTCGGCAAACAGGTTGCGCCGCTCGGGGTCAAGCAGCAGGTTGCGGGTATGCGTCTTGAGCGCATCGAGCATGCGCTTTTCAGCCGGTGTTCCATATATCTCGTCGAGAGTACAGCCGGCCCAGCCAGTCTGAACGAAGTAAAGCGGGTAGACGCAACCTTCCACCGCGGGCAGGATGCGCGAAGAGTAGCCGGGGCTGGATTTCTCGAAGATAGCCGGCAGCGCACCCTCCACAGCCTGGTCGCTGACCACCGAAGCCACCTTGGCGGCGAGATCGCTCGAGCGTTTTTGTTCGTCCTTGGCGTCAAGCTCGCGGAACATCAGCGCGAGAGCCCAGTAGCTGGCCCAGCTTTTCACAGCGATGTAGACGTTGTTGCGCGTTTGCGCCAGGGAGTGATCGAGCGAGTCGTAGGTGGTAATCTCCTGGCCGCCTGCGCAGCGCGTGCTGTCGAACTGCGCAAAACCCACGTCGCCGCTTCGATTGATCATGCTCTCGAGGCACGCCTCAACGACGGATTTGTTCTTCTTAAGCCACGAAACGTCGCGGGTTTTGGCCACATAACAACCCGCCGTGAGAATCCAGTTGCAAAGCTGCTCCTGGGTCATGTAGCTGAAGCATCCCGTCAGATTGGCCAACTCGTAGCTGCTCCGGCCCTCGGGCGAAAAGTTGTTGTGCGCGCCCATATCGTGGCAAAAGCTGAGCCCACCGGGCCTTGTTTCGTAGGGCCGGCTTAGCTGGGCCTCGTCGGGCGACGGCGGGGCCTGTGAAGGATCGATCTGAACTGTATCGGCAGACTGCGCGAACTCCGATGTGTAGACCTTTACCTCGTCGGTGTAGCTGTAACGGCGGACAAACTCGTCCAGCAGATTCCGAACCAGCCATGGATTGTGATCGAGCTCCCAGAAGACGTGATCGACAGCCAGGTCGAGCGTGTTCATCATGCAATACTCGCCTTCGTTGACCACCCAGAGCGGCTGCTTGTCCACCTCGAGCAACTGTGTGCTCCCGTAGTAGCTGTGCGTCGCGTGCGATATCAGGAAGCGCTGATCGTCGGAGACGGAGGAGTTGTCCAGCTTGCTGTCGAGCGACTTGGCGGCGGCAATCATCTTGCCCGATGTGTCCAGCGCGGTCTTCAGTACGTCGGCCAGGCCTTTGAAGTAGCGCGTGTAGAGATAGCGCGCGTCCATGCCATTGGTCTGGAAGCCTTCAAGGTATGAACCGAGAGCGATCGTGATCCCGTATTTCTTGCCGGCCGGCACCTCGAACCCAACTCCCGGGCAGGAGCCGAGCAGATGAACCGGGTTGTGACGTTCACGCACACCGTCCGAGGCCGACCAGCGCATAAAGACGAACGGCTTGGCATCCGTCTTTGCACCCTTCTTTGACGAGGTAAAGTCCAGCAGTTCAGCAGCACCGCCCGCCTCGCGGCGGAAGGCGAAGGCCACCCGCCCTGGCCCCAGGTCCTCTTCCAGAATCCGGCAGCCGGGGCGCGCATGGTTTAGCGCGAACATTGCGGTGCGTGGGCCGGAACCCTTGGTGTTATCGAATTCCAGGCGCGCAGCCACTGCGGGCAGCAAGCCCTCGCGCATGCGCCTCTTGCCGTCGACGGCGGGGTCGGGAATCGCACCAAACGGAGAATAGACCGTGAAGCTCAACCCTTCGGCCACCCATCGATCGGTGGCCCAACTATAAGAGCGCGAGATTTCTTTCTCACCGAACGGCACGGCGTCGGGCTTCACATTCTGTTCTTGGGGTCCTGCCTGCTCCACCAGGAATGCGTCGGCGGCCCGGTTGACGGCGGCCGTGTAGAAAGGCAGGCACTTCAAAGTATTGTCCGAGTAGCGGTCGCCGTCCTTAAAGCCGATAAAGACTTCCTGGTCGCCTGGCTGGCCTATCTGCAGTCCAATGCCTCCGCGGGTTCCAAAGTTGCCGCAGGTAAAGCTCATGAAAGCGCCCATCGGCGAATGCTGAGCGTTAAAGCTGAGATGGTAGGGGAGCGGAGCACGTTTTGCCATGGCCTAACCTCGCTGCGAATTATATATGCCCCGGGGCAAACTCCATGCTTGCCAAAACTCCCGAGTAAAGCGATATAGTTGGTGACGCCAATCATTGCCGACTTTCCTTCGCCCGCCGAAGATGAATCGGGAACTGAAGAAGATCGAATTGACGTCTTGGCGGCAAGCTCCGCCAGCGAGCCTTGAGAGAGAGCACTGGGAGAGAGAGCACTGGAAATGACCGAAAACCCCGGGAAGCTGACATTCGGCGAAAAGTTCGGCTACGGCCTCGGCGACCTGGCCGCCAACTTCGTCTTCCAGGCGCTGATGGCTTTGCAGTTCGACTTCTACACCAACACCTTCGGACTGGATACAGCACAGACAAAGATAATGTTCCTCGTCGTCGGCCTCGGTTCAGCCTGCTTCAACCCCGTCATGGGAGTCATTGCCGACCGCACCCACACACGCTGGGGTCGCTTCCGTCCCTGGCTCTTGTGGACCTCGTTCCCCTTCGGCATCATCGGCATTCTCACCTTCACTACGCCGCATTTCAGTCCAGAAGGCAAGCTGATCTACGCCTGGAGCACCTATCTGCTCCTGCGCCTCATCTACGCCGCCAACAACGTCCCCTACGCCTCGCTTAACGGCGTCATGACCGACGATCCGAACGAGCGCAACAGCATTTCTACCTATCGTCAAATGTTTGCCAACTCAGCCGGCTTCATCGTCGGCAGCCTGGCCGTTCCCATGGTCAAACTGTTCGGCGGCAACGACAGCGCGCTGGGCTACCAGCTAACGATGGGGATCTTCCTTGGAACGTCTATCGTTCTGTTCCTCATCGCCTTCTCCGTGACCAAAGAGAGGATTCAGCCAGACGCCCGGCAGGAAACTTCCGTTTTGAAGGATCTCGGCGACCTCATTCACAACGGCCCATGGGTCACGCTCTTCCTCGTCACCGTCTTTTATTTCACCGCGTTGCTCATCCGCGGCAATGTCATGCTGACCTACTTTGACAAGCTCGCCGGCAACAGGCTGATCTTCAGTTATTTTAATGGCTGCGGATTGATCTCGCTGCTGATCGGTGTTGCCTGCTCTACTGCGGTCGTCAAGAAGATGGGCAAACGCTCCACATTTTTCTGGAGCATGCTACTCACCGGCCTCTGCTGCATCGCCCTCTACTTCATCCCGCCCACGGCAACTGTGCCAATCATCTCGCTTGAGGTTCTGCGCCAGTTCTGCTTCGGCTGCTCCGGCCCCGTGCTCTGGTCCATGATGGGCGACGTCGCCGACTTCGGAGAGTGGAAGACCGGCCGCCGCGCCACTGGCACCGTCACATCTGCGGTCGTTTTTGCGTTGTGGATCGGTGTCGCATTGGGCAGCTTCTTCGCCAGTTGGCTGCTCGAACTCTACGGGTACTCAGGCATCAAAGATGCCGTCCAATCCGCCCACGCTCTCGAAGGCATTCGCCTCACAGCTTCGGTTTACTCCGGTGCAGCCTTCCTCGCCGCCGCCTTCTGCCTCATCTTCTACGGCATCAGCATGAAGCTGAACCTCACCATCTCCCACGACCTGGCCGAGCGCCGCAAAGGCTACGCGTCATAAACCCCATACTCGTCCGAAGGCCCATCGGGGTGTAACCTCATGGGTGCAGGAATTCCCCGCCTGCTCCAGCCCTCTGCATATGCTCTGAGGGGAAGCGAGCGCGCGAACCCTCACTCGCGAAGTTAATTTTGAAGGAGAGCCTGCATTGTCCAGTCCTCGGTCCCTCATTCTTGCCGCACTCATATTAACCAGCTATGTCTCCATCGCTGAGGCTCCCATCACGCTCAAGGGCGCTTTCCACGGCCTGTTTCACATCGGCGCCGCTATCAACGAAGGCCAGATCACTGGCCGCGATGTGCTCGGGGACAACCTCCTCGCCACGCAATTCGACTCCATCTCTCCTGAAAACGTCCTCAAGTGGGAGCGCGTTCATCCCGGCCCCGACAAATACTCTTTCGATCTGCCCGACCGCTACGTTGCTCTCGGCGAGAAGAACCACATGTTCATCGTCGGTCACACGCTGGTTTGGCACTCCCAAACGCCCGCGTGGGTCTTCCAGGATGAGCATGGCAACCCCACAGACCGCGAAACTCTGCTCAAGCGCATGCACGATCACATCTCCACCGTTGTCGGCCGCTACAAAGGCAGAATCCAGGCCTGGGATGTCGTGAACGAAGCCTTGAACGATGACGGCACCCTGCGCAAGTCACCCTGGCTCAAGATCATCGGCGAGGATTACATCGTCAAGGCCTACCAGTTTGCCCACGAGGCCGACCCGCAAGCGCAGCTCAACTACAACGACTACTCGCTTGAGACCGAGGCCAAGCGCAACGGCGCCATTGCGCTCATCCGCAAGCTGCAGGCCGCCGGCATTCCCATCGCCACTGTCGGCATTCAGGGCCACGACAGTCTCACCTGGCCATCCGCTCAGTTGGAAGATGAAACCATCTCGGCCTTTGCCAAACTCGGCGTTAAGGTTGCGATTACCGAACTCGATATCGATGTCCTGCCGCGAGGCAGCGTCTCCCACACTGCCGATATCGATTACAACATCAAGTCCGACTCCAGGCTCAACCCCTACCCCGACGCACTGCCTGACGCCGCAGAACGGGAACTCGCCCACCGCTACGCCGACCTCTTCGCCGTCTACGTCAAGCACAGCGACGTTATAAATCGTGTCACGCTCTGGGGTGTCACTGACAGTGACTCTTGGCTGAACAACTGGCCGGTCCGCGGACGCACCAGCTATCCGTTGCTCTTCGATCGCGAAGGCAAGCCCAAGCCCGCATTGGATGCTGTGATTCAAGTAGCCAAAGCTACCAGCACTCCTTAGACGCCCATCCCTGGTATCTCTGCGGCAGCCGCCTCCATCCGCGGAAGAATAGCTTCCAGTTCGACGAACTCCGGATGCCCGTGCAGCGGCTTCAGCCGCGGGTCGGCGAGCGCCTGAAAGAACCACGGGCAGCGCGTTTCCGCAGCCTTCCGCAATTCCTCGATCGCCCCTTCAGGATCATCGAGCGCCACCAGGGCCGCCGCATTCATCGTCCTCAGCACATAGCGCTCACGGCTCAGCCAATCAAGCCGTTCCAGCAAGACCCGCGCCTCCGCTGCCCGGCCCGCACACGCCAGAGCATACGCATGCACTGAAGTTGCCATATCAAGGTAGGGAAGCCTGCGCGCCAGGTCAGCCGCAAGTTCCACCGCCCTTTCCGTTTCACCGTTGAAGCCAAGGATGATTGCTCCGTAGAGATTCGAGCCCTCGTGCCCCGGAAACAGCGAGATCGCCTGCTTGATTTGTTCTATGCTCGCGTTGGCCTGTCCATCCAGGTGGTAAGCCAGTGCCAGCCGGCTCGAGAGCCATGGGGAATACGGATCAATCTCGAGCGCCGTCTTCAAAAGAACGATCGCCTCGGCATATTGTCGGCGGCTGAGGGCAAACATTGCCCGCACACGAGTTGTCCACGGATCGTGTGGCAATCCCTCTGATGCCGAAAATGCCCAAAGCGCTCCGGCCAGGTTTCTGTTGAAGTGAAAATTAACCCAGCCAATCGCCGGCAGCATTGCTGGTGCGGTCTGCGGCAGGTCAGGAATTGTGTCAGCCGTGCCTTGA
>Ga0182015_10001160_pt1 | contig 35864 bp, 22 predicted proteins | sample 712P3MmetaG_FD_120478 | JGI IMG/M metagenome (GOLD analysis project Ga0182015, IMG submission 120478) | Permafrost microbial communities from Stordalen Mire, Sweden - 712P3M metaG | ecosystem: Environmental > Terrestrial > Soil > Wetlands > Permafrost | place: Sweden: Stordalen | collected...
GCCGTCTCGCTTGCTGCGGGCAGTTTGCTGGACGAGATGATCGAGCAGACGGAAGCGAAGGTACAGAGTCGGGCTCCCGCGGACGATGAGCTGCAGAAGTTCGTGCGGCGGGTGACGGAACCTCACGTCGTGTCCGGAACGGATTCGCGGCAGACCGAGACCCTTGCGTTGATTGATCGTGCCTTGGGCGCTGAGATGCGGGCCTTGCTGCATGTCTCGGAATTTCAGGCATTGGAGGCGGCGTGGAGGGCGGTCTTCCTGCTGGTGCGACAGATCGACACCGACGAAATGCTGAAGATATATCTTGTGGATCTATCCGAGGATGAGCTAAGAGAGGACTTGAAGGCCTCGCCTGATCTGCGCTCCACCTGGACTTACCGCCTGCTGGTGGAAAACGCAACGAGTTTCTCCGGAAACGAGCCGTGGGCGGTGATTGTGGGCAACTACACCTTCGGTCGAAACCGGGCGGATGCGGAGTTCCTGGGCCGGTTGGCCAAGATCGCCCACGCTGCGGAAGCTCCGTTCCTGGCGGCGGCCAACCCTGAGCTATTAGGGTGCGAGTCCTTTTCGACAAACCCGGATGCGCGGGATTGGGCCTTGCCGGCCGACAGCGAAGCAGCATCCGCATGGACGGCCTTGAGAGAGCTTCCGGAAGCGACTGCCCTAGGCCTCGCGATTCCGCGTTTCCTGCTCCGTCTTCCCTACGGAAAACAAACTGATCCAATCGAATCCTTCTCCTTCGAAGAGATGTCTGAGGAACCCGTACACACGGACTATCTATGGGGTAATCCGGCATTTGTTTGCGCGCTGCTGCTGGCGCAATCCTTCAGCGAATCAGGATGGGAACTGCATCCCGACCAGCGTGCGAATTTGGATCGGCTCCCCCTTCATGTTTACCCGCACGATGGGCAATCCGAAATCAAACCCTGTGCCGAGGCTTTGATGACGGTGAATACCGCAGACCGAATTATGGAGAGCGGCTTTATGCCGCTGGCGTCCCTGAAGGGAAAAGACGAGGTGCGAGTGGTGCGCTTTCAGTCGATCGCCAAACCGGTGCGTGCACTGGCTGGACGCTGGAATCCGTGAGCAAGAATTGAGAGAAAAAAGAGCGCTATTCCAACGCGCCTGAGTTCAGAACTGCGCTCCCTCGAAATCCTTATTAGGCGAACATCTGCGCTACGCCGTCATATTCGTCCTCGACGACATGACCAAGCAATACAGGATCGTTCAAAGAAATTATTTCGTTACTCATCTGAGCATTTACGAAATCGTACATGATGACATTCGGCATGATTCTGCGGCGGTCCGCGGCGGATGTTACTAAAACTCTTGTCTTCTGTTGGCCGCTTCTGGCATCCGTGCCCATGCTAACAAGTCTCTTGAGGTAGTCCATGTTGTGATGGGCTCCTCCGGTAATGCGTCGTTGTTGCTGTTCCTTTTGGAAATTGGGAGGCTTGAAGGAAACCTTTCGGATGTCCATCGTGAACCCCTGTTTCCAAGGTCTCAAGACGTTAAACGTCTGCGTCCAATACAGAACGAACAGGTGACTGTTTGGGGCATGATTAGCGTGCTCATCGATTTTTGTAACCTGGCCATTCACTACTTCACGAAGCCGTGAGGAATTGGAATATTTTCCGCAGGCAACGAGCCCGCTCGGTAGCGGCGGAGCGTCATACCTCGAAAAGCGATGCAGACCGCTCGTGGCTTTGATCGCGTCGTGTGTTTCTTCAAAAACGCAGATTGCCTTAAGCCGCAGAGCGCTTATTTTCTGCGCGGCAATGTTTGTATTGGTTCTGAAAAGTAAGTCAACTCCTCCCGCGCCGGGACCGAGTATTGTCTGGACTCGATTGACCACTTCCACTACATTCCCCTTGGTCTTGCTGAAGCGTAAGATCACACACTCTCGCCCGTAGGTCGACAAAAACCGGCGCACATCGCGGAGAGTGTCGTCCAAAGACTGTCCCAAAGTGCCAGTCTGCTTACCCCCATGGTAAGTTTGACCGCCCGGCCCCTGTCCGGTTCCCACGTCAACCCGTACGTCAAAGAAACGTGATCCACGCATGCACTGGTCGTATATGCCTACGTCCTGAGTTATCGCGAACCTCTCGGGAGCAATCCCTCGCTTTTCGGCGACGTCGGCATGAATACCAGCGTCGTGACTTCCAGGCATCGTAATTTCACTTAACAGCCGATCATCGTTGATTGAGCTCATCCAATTGTGCGCTGGCATCGAACTTACCCCCTCCCAGAATAAACACACGCAGTGCAGCCTGAGTTCAGGCTGCAGTTGGCGTTGGCTAAGATTTTTTGTTTTTTTGAGACGCGACGAAACTTAGCTGCGGTAATTCATATTCTCCCCAAAAAACATACCCGAATGTAGCGCTATCTCCGGTTCGCGCAATCGTGAAACAATCTTCGTAACTAGCCTTCCCCGCACTTTCAGCAACGTCGGCATCAATTTAGTTTTGTTCCCTTGCTGCCGTCGTCGGCGGTGTCCGGATCCTGCGGAGCATCGGGCGACTGCGGACTCGCGTCCGGAGCCTCTGCGGAAGCGCTACCGCTGTTGATGTACACCATGGGCCCCGTGATGAACACGCCTCCAGCGTTCATGTCGATGGTGCTTCCTCCAACTTTCAGGGTTAGGGCGGCCCCAGCTTCAATCACCGCAATCGCGCCTGCATTGAGATGAATGGTAGTGTCGGTTTTCAGGGCATAGGCCATGGACTTCTCGTCTATTTTCCCCGTCACCGAGAGCGATAGATTGCCGGTAACCTTCTCCATCTGATTGCCGCCAACCTGCAGCGACATGTTTTGGTCGATCTTCTCGAAGTGGTTGCCTTTGACATGCAAGTGTTTGTCGGCCTTGATGAACTCTTGTTGATTGGTGGTGACGATGAGATGGCGGTTGGCGCCGATGAATTCGCGCGAATCCTTTTCGACGCGCAGGTCCATATCTTTCTCCGCATTCATGAAGATCTGCTCTTTGCCCTTGAGGTCTTCGAATCGGAGTTCATTGTAATTGGCCGACCCGCCACCCTTGGAACTGCGCGACATGAAGGTGCTTCGAGTCTGGTGCTGGGGCAAGGCGTAAGGCGGCATCTGGTCTGCGTTGTAGACGCGGCCTGTAATGATGGGCCGGTCTGGGTCACCCTCCAGAAAACTCACCAGCACTTCCTGTCCGATGCGCGGAATCCACATTGCTCCCCAATTTTCGCCGGCCCAGGGCTGAGAAGTGCGAATCCAGCAGGAGCTGTTTTCGTTCTTCTGGCCGATCCGGTCCCAGTAAAACTGCACAACCACGCGTCCGTAATTATCCACCCAGATTTCTTCGCCGCTCTTGCCGACGACCAGCGCTGGTTGAGGGCCCTGCACAAAGGGCTTGGGAGTAACGCGAGGAGGGTGGTATGGGAACTCAGGGGAGGACAGAATGCAGCTGAACTGGTTGGAGTAAGTTTCTCCGCCGCTTGTGCCGGCAGTCGTATAAGCCTGCCCCGCCGAAGCGAAGTGCTGGACTTCGGTCACCAGGTAAGACGCGTTCTGGTCGGTGCGATAGTGATTCTTTAACTCAAATAAATAGCCAGACATCAAGGCACGGGCGTTACCTGCTCCCGATACCACCATGTACGGAACTTCTTCCTCCTGCATGCGGAGCTTCGCTACCGCGTCGCCTTCGTCTATCGTCGTATACAGGCCTGGATAGTCAAAGAGCTCAAGGGGGGAACTAGCCGGGAGTTGAACCAGGGTCGGATTGGTGGCCAGCAACCTCGTGGAAGGAGTCGTGAAGTTGTAATCCGTAACCGTGTACTTGCCAGTACGCACTTCCTGTCCCACATGCCAGTCGTTGACGACTGCGGGATCATCGAGTCCTCCAACCTGTATGTGATAGCTGATTGGGGAACTGGGACACGTGGGCAGTGCGCTCGATCGATCGGCCAGCACCAGAGTGTGCTTGCCCTGCTGCGAATGATCGAAGTAATAGAAGATGCCGAACTGTTCCATAATGCGCGAAACGAAGTTGAAGGAAGTTTCACGATATTGCACGCAATACTCGAGCGTGGGGTAAGTGGCGGTCAGGCTGAGACGGAAATCTGCGAAGCTAAACAGTTTGAACACCTTGCTGAGTATGTCCGGCGCGGTCATGTTCTGGAATATCCGGCAATCGGCCTGGCGGGTGAGGAACCAGAGCCAGGGCACGACCTGGGCATGGTAACGGGTTAAGGGGGTATCGTCCGTATCGCCCTGCGTAAACCGGCTGACGTAACCGTTGAGGTAGCGCTGCTTCGTGCCACCCGGCAACTGGAGCGCGATGTTGACCTTCTGCCCGACGATACGGCTGAAGGAAATATCAGGGTTTTCGTAGGCAAGTAGATCGAGTTCGTAACTGAACAGGCGTGAAATTCCCTCGTAGCCCTTGAACTCCTGCAAGAGCAGCACATCCGTGCCCAGAGGACTGTCAAAGGCGAGCAGCCGGCGATCTTGAGTGTACGAGCTATCTGGCACGTAGCTTTCCCTGCCGTACTACAAAGTACACAAGACCGCGGAATTTTGCGAGCACTGCGCGGCCCCCCTTCCGTTGCGTTCCCTATTGATAGACGAACGCTCCATCCGCGCCGATCCCCACTTGAATTCGTTCCAGGGGTTCGTTCGTCGCCATGCGCCCCAACAATTGCCGTGAAATTTCCGGCAGCATGGTGTTGGTCAAAATGTTATCCACGTTGCGAGCTCCACTCTCCACCTCGGTGCATCGCTTCGCGACTTCATCGATCACAGCTCCGTCGTAAACCAGCTCGATTTTGTGATTTTCGTGAATGCGCCGCTGGATCTTGCCCAGCTTCAGCTTGATGATTTGCTTCATATTCTCGTCGCGAATGGGCAGGTAGGGAATAATGACCATTCGCCCGAGAAGTGCGGGCTTGAAAATCTTGTTGAGCTCCGGCTTGAGAGCCTTTATCAGGCCGTCCGGGCTGGGCATGGTTTCCGGATCGGCGCACAGCTTCGCCATCGTGTCGGTGCCGGCATTCGTGGTCAGGATGATGATGGTGTTCTTGAAGTCGATCTCACGACCTTCGCCGTCCTCCATGTTGCCCTTGTCGAAGACCTGATAGAACAGTTCCATTACGTCGGGGTGGGCTTTCTCGACTTCGTCGAGTAGAACCACAGAATAGGGCCGCCGTCGGACCGCTTCGGTGAGCACGCCCCCTTCGCCGTATCCGACATAGCCTGGGGGCGAACCTTTCAAGGTGGAGACCGTGTGCGCTTCCTGGAACTCCGACATGTTGATCGAGATCAGGTTGCGCTCACCGCCATACAGAAGATCCGAGAGGGCAAGAGCGGTTTCGGTTTTGCCTACTCCGCTCGGCCCTACCAGCATGAACACGCCGATCGGTTTGTTGGGATCGTCGAGTCGCGCGCGCGCCGTGGAAATGCGCTGGCTGATGATTTCAAGGGCGTGCATTTGCCCGATGACGCGCTGCCCCAGGAACGAAGGCAAGGAAAGGACTGTGGAAATCTCGTCCTTCATCATTTTTCCGACCGGAATTCCGGTCCAGGCGGCGATGACTTCGCCCACGATTTGAGCGTCGACCGCGACCCGGATCATGGGTGTTTCACCCTGCAGACTCGACAACTCCGCTTCCGCCTGGGCAAGTTGCGCACGCACCGCGGCGACATCCACTCCTTTGGGGGCCTCCTCTACGGCTGTGGCTGTGGCGGACGCTGCAGCGGTCGTGGCCGTTTCGGAGGCAGCGCTGGCGGTGCCGGTGGCGACGCCCCTAATTTCGGGAGCGTCCGCGGGAGCCTTGCCATTCCCCCTCTGGGCGACCGATGCCTCCAGTTGCGAACGCAAGTCACGGATTGTCGTCACCAGATCGCGCTCTTTATCAAAGCGCGTACGCAACGCGGACAGGTGCGACTCGATCTCGGCGGATTTTGTGGCAATCTCCTCGAGGCGCTCCCGGTGGTCCGCGCCTACTACAGTCTCGCGTTCCAGGATTCGTTTTTGCACCGCGAAATCCTCGATCTGCCGGACGCTGTCTTCAATGGCCGGTGGCGTTGCACTTTGTCCCAGCGCGAGCCGCGCGCAGGCCGTATCGAGCACGCTGACGGCTTTATCCGGAAGCTGGCGGCCGGCGAGGTAGCGGTGTGAAAGATGCACGGCAGCCGTGAGTCCTTCGTCGAGAATTCGCACTTTGTGGTGTTTCTCGAGAGACGGAACAATGCCGCGTAGCATCGTCAGGCACTGAGGTTCAATGGGTTCTTCCACTTTGACGACCTGGAAGCGCCGGGCGAGAGCGGGATCCTTCTCGAAATACTTTTTGTACTCCGACCAGGTCGTGGCGGCAATGGTGCGGAGCTCTCCGCGCGCCAAGGCTGGCTTCAGCAGGTTCGCAGCGTCGCCCTGACCAGCCGTCCCCCCGGCCCCAATCATGGTGTGAGCTTCGTCGATAAACAGAATCATCGGGATGGGCGAAGCCTTCACCTCTTCGATGAGGCCCTTGAGCCGGTTCTCGAACTCGCCTTTAATCCCAGCTCCGGCCTGCAGCAACGCCAGGTCCAGAGTACGGATGATGACATTTCGCAAGGGTGGAGGCACATCGCCCTCGGCCACACGCAGCGCAAAGCCTTCCACGACTGCCGTTTTGCCCACCCCGGCCTCGCCGGTAAGAATTGGGTTGTTCTGCCGGCGCCGCATCAGGATGTCAACCACTTGGCGAATCTCAAAGTCGCGCCCCAGCACCGGATCGATCTTTCCGGTCTTGGCTTTCTCCGTGAGATTGATGGTGAACTGGTCGAGGTTGGGAGTTTTGCCACCGGGCTTAGCTCCGGCAGCGGGAACTCCTGACGCGGAGGTCGCGGCCATGGCCGCCTGCGCCTCCTCGCCCGAGGTCGCCACGATGGAGGCGAAGTCTTTGCGCAGCGCTTCCGGCTGAATCTTCTGAAACTCGCGGCTCACGTCGCGCATGAGGCGCACGAGTTCGTCGTAGGTGGCGAGGGCGAGAATCGTATGGCCAGTGCGCACTTGGGCTGCGCCATAGTCGATGGAGCCGATCGTCCAAGCTTCGGTCAACATTCTGATAAGCGTGGGACTGAGCGTCGGCGTGCGTGCGTTCCCGGTTTTCAGCTTGTCGAGAGCGCGCGCCAGTTCGCCGGAAAATCTTGAAGTGTCGACTTCAAAGTGTTTGAAAATGGCAGTCACATCGTTGTCGGTCGAGTCGAGGAGTTTGGTCAGATAATGTTCCACCTCGATGTCATAGTGAGTGCGAGCCAGGCACAGTCCAGCCGCGGCTTCTAACGCGCCTCGAGTCGAGTCGTTGAGTTTGCCGATCATCGCTTTTAGGTTCACAGTCGTCCCCTTTCAACCGTTTCCAGTGCTAACACAGTATCGTCCGGGTCCCGGCCCAAGGGCTGGGACTTGACCCACGACACCCAGCCTAATTGCGGGCCGGATGTACCTTCCGCACCCAGCGCGCAGGCTGGGACTTGCTCACGTTCGAGAATCAGCTTCACCTCGAACTCCCATTCGTCGTTCGAGAAGAACCGCACCCATGCCCGCAACGGGTGCCAGGATTTTCCGTCGGGCAGAAAATCCGCATAGCGTTCGAGAGTCAAAGGACCCAGAACAATGCGTACCCTGGATTGCTGGTCCCACACTTCGTCGCCCACCACGGCGCCAAACCCAAGAACCTCGCTCTCGTGGTTTTCGCCTGACATGCGGCATTGGGTCTCGGCATCGAGGCGGCACCAGCCGCCGGCAAACTGCTCAATCTCGACCGGCACTTCGAAGTAGTCGGCAAGGATCTGTTTCAAGGCCTGGGCCGAGCGCGGACGCTGGCCGAGCAGCCCGCCGTAATAAATCATCAGGTCGTCGGAAACCGCCTGACGATCGCGCAAGCCCTCGTCGCCCAATCCCAGCAAGCTGAGAAGGTATCGCGAAAACAGGTCGCGCTCGCCATGCTCGCTGGCGACGTCGAAGCGGTATTTTCGCCAGGCCCGGTAGAACAGCGAGATGGCGCGATGATTGAAAATGTCGAGATAGTCCCGAAGCGTGTTGTCGGACGACCGCATGCGCTCGATGATCAGCGAAGTGTAGGGATTTGGAAGAACTCCCTCGGGACCGGTGAGGCCCATGAAATTGACCGTCATGCGGACAGGGCCTTGGTCCGGCCAGTCCAAGGCCTGGATCTGGCTGGCTGGGAATGCCAGCGAGGGATGAGCGGCAAAATGCGCTACCTCACTGCCCGGTGGGACGAATTGGCCCACGGAGGCGCGCTCCTCGAGAAACCGTTCCAGCAAACGCACCGCCTGGAAAAAGTCGAAGCGGAAAGGCTCGCGACGGAGTTTCCCGGCAACAGCGGATACGGCTAGATCAGCACCGATTGTCCGGCTCTCGGTGGCCATTCTTCGAGGGGCTCCTTTCGCTGGCGGCTGCGCGCCACAAGTTGACTGAAGCTGTTCATCGAGACGTAAAGGCCGAAAAATCTTTCCAGCACGCTGGCAAACAGATAGGCGCCGGCACCGCTGAACTGCTCTTCATCAAATTCCATCTCGATGCGGGTGCCGCGGGCAAAACCGATGCCATGCTCGGAGATGACGCGGGTGAAATGCCGCCGCGAGTCGACTGAAATAATCCCGCCGATCTGTTTCTTGACCTCCGGCGAATCAGAAAAGTCGTGAAGCTCGAGCATCTTCTGCAACGCTTCCCTGCCGTTGCCGACAATCGAGAGATAGTTCAGCGAAAGCTGAGAGACTAAGCTCCACAGCGTCTGTCCGTCGAGCGGTGGCCGAAGGGTCCGGGTGGGCTTGCGCAGCGCGACAACGCGTTTGATCGCCGCCGCTCCGGTCATTTCAAAATCCCCATTCTCACTGCCGAAGGGCAGCCGGGTAATCAGATCGCGATTGGTGCAGGTGCAGCGCACGGTCACCGTGTCATAGTCGAGATGCATGGGGCGGGCGGAGAGATCGACCAGCGAGAGGGACACATCGGTCCCCTCATCGCCCTTGCGAGTGGAAGCCGTGCGCGTCACATACCAGTACGCCGGTGTGGTATTGTGAACCGTATGTCGCTCGGAGTAAAGCGGGTGATAGGTGACGGTTTCATGGGTTTCCGCGTCGGTGCTGACGACTTCGTTCACGGAGTAGATCTCCATGGTCTGTCGGCGGCGCGCATCGGGAACGATGGGATACTGGGACCGAGTCTGATCGACCAGAATGGGTTCGGCGGTGTGCTCAAACAAGTTGATGATGGGCGTGCAGGCCAGGCGCAACGTCTTGGCGTCGACCGCGACTTCCAGACGCTGATGCCGGCCGTCCTGCTCAAACGGCGAGAACAGAAACAGGATTTCGGCCTTGGAGGTCAATCCCGCTCGCTTCAACTCGGCGAGACCGGTGAGATTCATGAAGAAGAATTTCTCCGGAAAGGCAAAATATTCCTGTAGCAAGCGATATCCGACAAAGGAACGCCGAGGATAGGGCAGGACGTCTTCGTCTTCCGCGAAACCCATGGGCTGAAGATTCTTTGCCGGAAGTTCGCGTACCCCGGCTTTCGGATTCGAGGGATCCCGCACGAGAATGCGAACGCAGTTCTTGCACAGCAGTTCATACAGAGCGTGGACGACTGCGCTCTCCCCGCTCAGATAAAAGGCGAGTGTGTCCAGGTCAAGTTTGTCGAAGGAAACGTCCGGGAAGCAGTCGATCTCGAGGCGCAAAGCCGCGGCTTCCGAGCTGCGCAAGGCTGGACGAATGCGGTCGGGGGTTGTCCATTGCGCCTGCAAGATTTTAATCGGCCACAGGGTTGTGTCATAGCAGGTACGGAACTTGCAGGGCACTCCTTCCACCGGACGCGAATAGAGAATGGTTCCCTTCGGAACCTTAAGGCTGCTGGTCAATTTGCCGCGCTCGGGATCGGTGTGGAACTGCGTAATCGACATCGAGGGCACGGGACGAAGGTAGTGTGGATACAAGATATTGAGCAGCGCCTCGGTGATTTGAGGAAAGTCGTCATCGATGCGCAAGTGGACACGAGCCGCCAGAAAGGCGAAGGCCTCGAGCATGCGCTCGACGTGGGGATCTTCGCAGCGGTCGGGTTCGAGCAAGAGGCGCGAAGCGATTTTGGGATATTTTTCGGCGAACTCCGCTCCGCTCTGGCGCAGAAATGTGAGTTCGCTCTCGTAATAATCCCGGAGCTCGTTACGCAAGGTCGGCTCCCTTCACTTCGTACTCGCACTTGCCCAACTCAAGCACAGTGTCGAAACGGATGGGCTCCGGGGCGGGATCCATGCACAGCAGTCCCTCGATGACGAATTTCAAACTTCGATAGCTGCCTTCCACCAATTCCATGCGCACGCGGGCCCGCTTCAGACGGTGTTCAAAAACCGCGATAGCAGACTCCATCTCGCGAACCAGGTCGCCCTGGTCCCGGGTCGACAGCACGGATTTCGAAGAGACGTCGGCGAAGCCGTAGTGATACAGGGAACGAACCGTCTCGCGAGCCGACTCCGCCGCGGGCTCGATGGTCCGCCGCGTATTGAGCAGCCATTCCAGGTCGCGCTTCAACGCCAATCTAAGCTCGCGCAAGGATTGCGCGCGCGTGGGCGGAGCCTCCGCGCTGTTCTTGGGAGCAAGATCAAGCAGACGATCCAGCACGGAGAGCGTGACCGGCCCGATGGCGTCGCGTCTGGCCATATTTACTTACCGTTTTCTAGAGCCTGAGCCGGGTCAAGCCGGCAGATACGCTCAAACATTTTTTGCTGCGCGGCCTTGTCATTCTGGATCTTCGTGCTCATTTTCATGATGGTCGCCAAGGCACTTGCCACCACGCCGGGATCCTCCCAATCGTCGAGCTTATGATTCTCGATTGCCGCCGCCAGGTCGTCCAGGAGAGGTTGGGCAATGGTTGGCTTGTTGGTCGAGCCGCAGATCTCCACCAGTTGCAGCTTGCGGCGGAAGCGATCTCGCCCGGAACGCTTGCGCGAAATATCCTGCTGCAGGATTTCGAATGCTTTGCGCTCCTGGCCCTCGCGCAAAGCTTGCAGCGCCGAGGCATAGGCGTCGGTGGGTTGGCCGGGCCATCGCGATCCTGCTCCGTTCGAAGACAGAGTAGCGGGCGTCGTCGCCGCAGCCTGGGCCGGGTCTGAAACTCCGTGGCTCAAGGACTTCAGCCAGCTGCGGGTTTCCATGTTGGCGGCGGGCGTGTCGTCCATGAGCGTAGCGTCCAGTAGCTGTGGAATATCGGTGATCAGGGCATTTAGCTCCGAACGAATCGCGCGCGCGATGGCTTGGTAATCGCTACCCAGGGCTTCGCAGGCTTCGACCACGAAGCGCTGCAAGTCGAGCCAGGCGCGGCTGCAAGGAAGCGCCATCGCGCCCTCGGCCGCTTCGAGCAGTTGCTCATATTTCTTTTCGAGCAGCAGGCGCTTGATGTGGCGGCGAAGCTCCGTTGGTGGTGCTTCCAGCTGGGTTGGATCGGAAAGGTCGATGGCGGCCCGCAATTCTCCCCAACGGAGACCGCGGAGCATCAAATAGGAAGCCGGGCTCTTGGGCTCGCGGCGCCGCAGAAAGGCCGCTGCTTCGGCCACCTTGCGAACGGCGTCCACCCGGTCGGCCGGTTCGGACGAGTTTTCCACGGAAAATACAAGGCTGGTACGGGTGGGTCCCTCGCCGGCGTCTGCGCTTTCCGCATCCGCAACCCCCTCGGCGACCGGGGTGGGTTCCACGGGATCGGGCTCTTTCTCGCGCTTCTTCTGCAGAAAACCGTGGATCAGATGGCGAGCCGCTTCGAGGGCGGACTGCAGAGGTCCGAATGCGGGGCCGTCGTCCCCGAATTTTTCGTCGCAGATTTTGTTCAGCTGAGCCAGAGTCGCGAGGCAAGCGTCGAGATCCTGCTCGCTTTGAGCGTAAAATTTCTTGGTCGTCTCCTCGAAAGCCTTGTCGAAGTTTTCCGGAGCGAGCTTGCCATCTTTTAAGAGCTGCGCGCGCTTCTTCTTGGTTTCGTCCGTCTTGGCCTGATCCTCGTAGCCAACTTCACGCGACTGCTGCTGATCGATCAGTCCGTAGGGAGCCTTTTCCACGACGGGCACCAGTTTCACTGGAATATCCAGCTTGGACCCGACAAATCCCAAAGGCCCGCCACGGGATTGAGCGTCGCCGTCTTCCAGTTCGGGATAAAGCGTATCCCAGAACTTGTCGACCAAGCCCAAGCACAAGGCGAGGCCATCTTTCAGTCCGCCGAAGCCTCTTTGCTTGAGTAGCGCCTCGGTGAGCCAGGCGGCGATCTGTAGATCTTTGGTTTTTGTTTGGAGAAGCCCGGTGGCGAGTTTGATCACCTGCGGGTTGTCGGCGACCTTCCGGTCGTGCTCGGTCATCCCGGCCGGAGGCTTGTCTTCCTCGCGCCGAGCTTCTTTGATCTTGTCGTAAACCGGGTCGTAGCGAAGATTGGCGCCGCTGGGATTCGCTCCCTCGATCGGAATCAGCAAATCGTCGAGAAAAGGCATGATCAGGTCAGGCGGCCACGGAAGCTTGATTGAAATCGAGCGAGCGCAGCTCAAGAAACGGGATTTCGTCGTCATCCGCCAGCCACATCTTTTGGCCGAACGGAACCTGGTAATCGTAACCTTCGCCTTTTTCCCAGACCGTGAGGCGCCCCAGCCGAACCGCTTCGTCCGGATGCCGCCAGGAAAACGGAGCCAGGACGGGAAGCAGTATCTCGCCGAGCTCTGTACCCTTGAACGAGGGCGTGGTGCGGACCGCAGCTGGCGTCCACAATAGATCTCTCAACCGTTTTGGAGGATCGATCTGGATGGAAGCGACGTGCTCGAGGGGAAGCTGCAAATAGTTCCCCGCCGCGAAAAGCTCCAACCGACCGCCCAGCCTGGGGTCGGCATCGGCGAAAGAGCCAAATTGGTTGCCGTTTAAAACCCCGGCACGGCCCGAGTCCTCGTCATCCGCTTGCGCTTGAAACTCCCCGCGCGCAAACCAGTCCTGGCGCTGCTTCTCGGCGTATAGCGCGCTGCGATAGAGAAGGACGCCCATCTCGCTGGTCGGTCCGGCCTGTCCCAAGACTTCCAGTTGCTTGTCCGCGCGCTCGTACTCGCCCGCAAAGCACAGCAATTCGAAGAGAAAAACCCGGCGGCGAGCGTCGGTCGGATTATCGCGAACCTCCGCCGATACCGCTTTAATCGCATCGTTCAGATGGCCTGCTCGGTATAGTTCTTGTCCATTCATAATCCCGCCTTCGACCAGGACTGAATTTGCCCAGTCAAGTGAAGTCTCTGCATTGCGGCAGGGGGAGAACTTTCGGCACGAAGTAGGTACAGAACCGGAGGCATCTGCAAGGGGCGGAGCTACCGGCCCGATGCAGACGCCTCCGAATTAGCACAAACGCTCGCGACCAGCCGAACTACGATTGAAGCGTTTTGGCAATGTTGTAGGTCGCACTTCCAGCCTGGGTGACCGAGCCGCTGTCCGTGTCCTGCGTGAAGTATTCGAACTTGACCTCTTCGTACGCCATCGTAACACTCTGGTTCGGTATCCCAGCCGAGCCGCCGCCGAAGCTCCACGACGTAATGTAGACTTTGGTCATGGTAACTGTCAGATAGACGTAGGGTTGGGTGCCGCCCCCCGCTTTACGAACTGAGAGGGTGGCCGTAGCGATGTGCTGGCCAGTGTACAGGTCTTTCAAAATCTGGTAGCTTGACGTGTCCGTGGGACAGCTGAAACTGAATTCGCCCATCGAAACTTTGCCGGCCGACAGCCCCTTCCCCGTCACATCTGCGGGATTGCTGCCAGAAAACGAGTAGCCGTCAAGCTCGATGTTTTTTTCCATCGCTACCGATTCCCCAGTTATTCCATCAATCAACAGAAACGCATCACTCGGCATATCTTCTCCTCATTAGCAATCTGAATTCAAGGACCCCGAGGTCCTTGTTTGAAACTCCCGCCACATCAAGCGGGTTATCTCTTTGCTGCCGACGGCAACTCCGCCACCAACCGCAGGGAAACGTTCAGTTCGTCGAGTTGGAAGTGGGGTCGAAGGTAGGCAACCGCCCGGTAAACGCCGGGTTTGCCCTTGACCTCTTCCACATCCACCTTGGCTTCGCGCAGCGGGTACTTGGCCTTCGCGGCCTGATCGGCCTTGTCGTCTTGCGTCACGTATTGTCCGATCCAGCGATTCAGGAAGCGCCAGCAGTCGTCGCGCGACATGAAGCCGCCGATCTTATCGCGCATCATCGCCTTCAGATAATGCGCAAACCGGCAGGTGGCCATCATGTAGGGCAATTGCGCGGAAATTCGCGCGTTGGCTGTGGCCGAATCGCTGTCGTAGAGCTTGGGCTTGTTGCAGGACTGGATGCTGAAGAACGCCGCCTTGTCCGTGCCCTTGCAATGCACCAACGAAACCAGACCCTGGTCCGCGAGCTCTTTTTCGCGGCGGTCGGTGATGGCGATTTCGGTGGGACACTTCAAGGCCACGTCGCCCTCGTCGGTGCGGAAGGTGTGGGAAGGAAGTCCATCAACCAGGCCGCCGCCCTCGACGCCGCGAATGGCAACGCACCAGCCGTAGGTAGCGAATGCCTGGGTCATTTTCGCGGCCAAGGCAAATGCGGCATTGCCCCACAGGTATTTGGAATGCTCAGTGCCGTCGACTGCCTCCTCGTAATTGAAACCGTCCACTGGGGCCGTGTCCTTGCCATACGGCAAGCGCATCAGGATACGCGGGCAAGTCAACGCCACATACTTGGAGTCCTCGCTCTCCCGGAAGCCCTTCCACTTGGCGTACTCTGTGCTGTCGAAGATCTTGCCGATGTCACGGGGCTGATCGAGACCGGTGAAGCTCGGCATGTTCAGCAACTCCGGAGAGGCTGCCGAAAGGAACGGAGCATGCGAGGCAGCGGCGACCTGCGAAACCTTCTCGAGTAGTTCCAAATCTTCTGGATGCTTGCTGAATTCATAATCGCCCACGAGGGCGCCGAAGGGCTCGCCACCGAACAGTCCATACTCTTCTTCGTAGACCTTCTTGAACATCGCGCTCTGATCGAACTCCGGAGCGCGCTGCAGGTCGCGCAGCAGGTCCTTTTTCGAAGCATTCAGAATACGGATCTTTAACTGTGTGCCGGTCTCGGATTGATCCATCAGGTACTTGAGACCACGCCACGTCGACTCGAGCTTCTGGAACTGGGCGTTGTGCATGACCTCGTTGAGTTGAATCGAGACCAGGTGGTCGATTTGGGCGACGCGCGCTGAGATCATCTGATCGGCGTCGCGTCCCAGTGTCATCGAGCCTTCGAGCACCTGGGCAACGAATTCCTTGACCAAGTCCTTGCCCCGCTCGCGCGCACCGGCATCCGCGAACCGCCCCTGTTCTACGATCTGATCGAGAAGACTCGACTCTGCGGCCTGTTCGGCAACCGCCGATCCAGCTCCAACTTTTTGCGTTTCAGGCATTGGGTTCTCCCTTTGTTCCGACTTCGGATTTCAGTTTGTCGAGCTTGTCCGTCTTGCTGATGGCGTCAAGCAAGGCTTCGTCGAGTTTTTCGTTGGTCTGAAGCGTGCCCTTCAGATCGTTGAGCCGCCTGCGCAGATCGAGCAATTCCTTCAGCGGCTTCACCTGGCGAGCGACTTGCTCGGGCTCGAAGTCCTCCAGGCTCTTGAATTTAAGATCCACGCGGAGCTGGCCGGCGTTGGCGTCTTCGCTCAACTTGTTCTCGACGGAGAACGAGAGATGCGGCTTCATGCTTTCGAGGACGGTGTCGAAATTGTCTGGTGTGACCTCGACAAATCGGCGCTCCTTGAGTTTTGGCAGAGGCTGTTCGGGCTGCCCGGAAAAATCTCCCAGAACGCCCACCACAAACGGTAGTTCCTTGAGTTCGATCGCGCCGCCGGTTTCTACGTCATATGTGATCTGAACGCGAGGCGGGCGCACCCGGTCTAATTTATGCTGCGTGCTCGGTTTTGCCATATTTTTCTACCTACCTCTTTCGAGTTTTTCTGCCCTGCTAATTCATCGAGCCCGGTTTAATACGACCGGGAAACGTAACTTACAGGAAACATTTCGCGGAGAGAAGGCCGTCTTGCGATTGACCGTACAGGCCGTGGACATCGTGTTTATCACATGCCACAAGCAGAGTCAAGCATGAAGCGATGGGGACGATGGGGAAGGATTGGCGCGCGAAAGCGCACGTACGGCGGCGGCCTGGAAAACCCAGATTCTTGAATTTCTTGGAAGCCGTTCCGGCCTTCATTGCCGGCGCGCCCAATCGATATCGAAAAACTGGCGGCAGCCTCCTGGCTCGACCTAGACACTCCCGGTCCAGTCAGCCGAGAATCGCAAAGTTTAAACTGGACGACCTCCCGAAACGGGAAAAAACGACTACGGCACCATGACCGTAAATTCTCCCGGGTCGACGAATTTGATCACTCCGGCCCAGATGCACATCAGCGTCGAGGTATTGTCGAGCGTCGGCATGTCTCCCAGCAGTACCGTCGGCGCTCCTGGAACCCAGGGTGCAGGAGTTGCCGGGACGCAAGGCATCGGGGTCAGTACGCCCAGTGCAGCCGTGGTTGCGGCGGCAACCTCCGGATTGGCGAGTGACATGCACATTCCGAACGGCATGATATTCACCAGCGGGATGTGATCCATGATGTTGGCGTCTGGAACGCCGTCGGTCAGCACGCGATGGATGGGCAGCACCACTAGCGAACTGGGTGCCATCCCCATGCTGCACATCATGTTTGCTCCCATACAAACTTGCATCGGCATAAGCGAACCCTCAGCCAGTTGGCTTTCACGGCATTCTAGCAAAGCCAGACGGGAATGCAACGTCTGGCGAGCCGTCGTCGCTCGGTGAAGAAGAATCAACAACATAGAGGGAATCCCTTCTGTTACCCCGCATGAACTTTAGTGACCTTGAGAGGGCTGCCCAGCATCCTACTATTAACGATAAGATTAATGGAGATGAAGGGAAACCTTCTGGAGGAGGCGGTGCTATGGCCAAGACGAGAGTAATTTCCGGCATGTGGCGCATCGATCCACAAAAGTGGTCGCGCGTAATTGATCGCAACGGCCAACCCGTTGCCTCGGTAGAAACTCGTGTCGATCCAAACTCCAACGCCGCCCTGATTGCGGCCGCGCCCGACATGTTCGAGTTGTTGGAGGTTCTTGACAATGAACCGTCCATCCCGGAAGTCGTGAGGGAAGAAATTCAGTGGGTTCTCCGGCGAGCCCGCGGAGATTTTGGCATCGCAGTCACCTCGCGTCGCTTGCGCACCCAGATGCGGGCCAACACACATGACTGGCTGGAATTTATGGAAGGCCTGTGGAAACCTGACCGCGACGCCGAGGGAAACGCGAGAGAATAACTGCTCATTCTTCACTTGGCGGAAACTTGCCCACCGCCGCCAGACGAGTGAGTCATCCGCCTCGTTCGCTCCCATCCTGCCGATTTGCCTTTGCTTCCTGCCGCAGGAATTGCTATTGTGGCAGCGGCAATGAAAGCGACCGATGCGCGCTTTCAGTTTAGCGCAAACTAACCTCACCATCCCATGAAGCAACTGAAGCCAGTTCTATGGACCAAGGGCACGTTTCTGACTCCGCAACATCTCCAGGTCCAAGACCGATTTCTCGAGGACACGCTCAACTTTCGCTTGCAAGCTCTTAAATTTTGTCCATGGGGGTTCCTCGACCTCGCGGTAAATCAGGAACTTCTCACCGACGGGCAGTTCGCTCTCGCGCGCGCCTCCGGCATTTTTCCCGATGGACTATTATTCGACATCCCGGACGCTGATCCTGCGCCTCCTTCCAAATCGCTCGAGGAATTCTTCGATCCCGGCACCAAGAGCCTGGACTTTTATCTGGCCATTCCGGACTATCGTCAACGCGGACTGAATGTGTCCACCGGAAAAGACGGAGGCTCGCGTTACGTAGCGGAAGTAGCCGCGTTTCGCGACGAGAATACCGGAGCCAGCGAAAAGCCCATCCAGGTCGCGCGAAAAAATATGCGCTTGCTCGCAGACACCGAGAACCGGGAAGGAGCTTCCGTGTTACGCGTCGCCAATGTGGAACGAACCCCGGCCGGTACTTTCGAGCTCAATCCCCGGTTTATTCCGCCTCTGATCGAGATCGGGGGCAGTGAATATTTGGCGGGATTACTCCGCGGTCTGATCGAGATTCTTTCTGCACGCAGTACGCAGCTCTCTGGCATCCGCCGGCAAAAGAATCAGAGCCTGGCGGATTTTACCGCCTCCGATATTGCGAATTTCTGGCTGCTCTATACGGTAAATTCGCACTTCCCGATTTTCAGCCACTTATTTGAGAGCAAGGGCGCGCATCCCGAGGAAGTGTATTCAGCGATGGTTTCGCTCGCCGGTTCACTGACCACTTTTTCACCCAAGCTTCGCCCCCGGGATCTGCCCTTGTATGTGCACGACTCTCTCGGTCCAGTCTTTGCTGACCTCGACGAGAAATTGCATTCTCTGCTTGAGACCGTGGTGCCGACCAACCTTGTATCACTGCCCTTAAAACAGGTAAAGGGTTCGATTTACGCCACTGCAATCGACAACGAAAAACTCCTGGCGAATACCCGGATGTATCTGGCCGTGAGTGCGGAAACCAGTGAAGACGTAATCATCAAGAAAGTGCCGCAGTTGCTGAAAGTCTGCTCGGCAACCCACATTGAACATCTGATCAAGCAAGCGTTGCCCGGTGTGCAACTCAAACATCTGCCCAACCCGCCCGACGCGATTCCCGTGAAGTTGAAATATCAATATTTCAGCCTGAACCAGTCCGGCGCCGCCTGGGAGGCGGTCACTCGCGCACGCAATCTCGCGGCTTATGTGCCGGGAGACCTTCCGAATCCAACCATGGAACTCCTGGTTCTGTTGCCCCAGTCAAGTTGATCCCGCCAGCGGTCTTCAATGCTTGATCGCAAAATAAACGATGAGCAGCACGGCTATCAGGAGCAACACGTTCACGATGATGATCATTGGCAAAGACGATTTCTTCGCCTTGGGAAGGGCTCCTGTCTCGGGATCTTTGGGGGCAGCTGGAGCCGCAGGCAGCTTCGGAGCCGGCGGAGCCGTAATCTTCGGAGGCGCTAGAGCCGGCATTTCGAGATCTAGAAGGCCGCCGGAGGGGTGCGGCGATCCCCCTGCAGCCGGTTGATCTTTCAACGCGCCGGAACCCGCGAATCCCCCGGAGATGACACGCGTGTATTGACTCGGACCCGTTGCAGGGGGCGGCAGGCTGGTCGACACTTCCCGGCTGGGAACGGAAAACGCCTGTGTGGCGCCATTTTGAATGGACGATCTCGGGCTACCCGCAACCACTCTCGGAGCGATTGGAGTAACCGGCGGATTGACTGGAGCCTCCACTGGAGTCGGACTGGGCGGTATCCAACCTGGATCTTTGAGTGCCGATGGAGTCTGGCTGGACGCATTCCTTTCGCCGATCGGCAATGGTTCAATCGAAGGAGAAGATTGACTCGCGGTGCCGAATGACCGCGTGAACGCCCCGGATTCGGGCTGATGAGAAGTTTCTTCCACTTCTCCGGCCGAAGGATACATCGCGGAAAAGGAGTTGTCTTGGCTCGATCCGAATACTCTCGTAAACTCTCCGGGAGCATTCCGTTGTGGTGTGCGCGACACGTCAGCCACGATAGCAGGCGTTTCTACCGGCGGCTCGCCGTCAAACGGTCCTCGAAAAAATCTGGTGAAGTCCCCCGGCTTCCCATCGTCCGCAGCCTTGCGGAGACCCACAACGCTCGCCGCACTGTCTCCCTCCTGTGGCTTGCTGGGTCGAAATAAGGCGGTCAAAACGCCGCTGCCCATATCCTGCACGGCGCGATCTCCATCGTTGACAGTCGGGGCGTCACTAGGGATCTGCGCGGGAGACGCAGCCCGTTCAGGTCGAGACGTTTCCTGACTCCTTGGAGCTTGGTCGAACACTTCGCGATTGGGATGAGAACGTAGTTCCGATGCAGGCTCGGCAAAAGCTTGGCTCGCCGGTTGCGACGGTTCATTCGGTCCAGCGAGAAACTGACGAGTGAATTCGCCAGGCTCCCGTTTCGGAGGTTCCCGCAGAGGCCCAAAACTGAGTCCGCTCCAATCCTCCCCGGCAGACTCCGACTGAGCCGGGGTATTCTTCGTTTCCATCGAGACGTTCGCATCGATTTCAGCCGGCGATGGCAACCCGGAAAAACGTGCCGCAGCGTCGGGGGGCTGGTGAGCCAGGCCCTGGGTCTCCGCTCCCCGTTCGTTTGGCCGAGAGAAACTAAGGGTTATTGCGCTCTCGACCGGGATGTTTTCGGGCCCGATCGGGACCTCGCGCGTCCCTGTGGCAAACGATTCGTAGGATTGGGTCCATTGCCGCAGTACGGCGTCATCGGGAACTCGGGTTACCAGGTAAGCGTAAGTTGTGCCCACGTATTTGCCGGTTGCGACCACTAATCCAGGCGGATCGGGTGCGACGGCGCGGAACGATTCGAGAACCCACTGCACGGTCGGTTGACCGGGTTTCTTAGGCGGTGCGTCAAAAATATAAACCAGTACGCGCTCGCCATTGGCCACATCGCGACCGACGAATGTCTCCACCCGGCCCGTGGTCACTTCGTCGGAAAGCTCGTACTTGCCTGCAAATTGCATGGGTTCAGACCGTCCACGATCACGAAAGAGCCGAAAGCTCGTTTACTATAATACGAGACTTGGTTTCCTGTGAAACAAAAGTGGTTGCTTGGCATCTCTCTCTCAGATCGGGCCGTATTCCCGGCTCTCGAGCCCGCAAGCCATTCCGGAGACGCTCCAGCGCCTACACCTTACACCCCTTGCAGTTCCTTACAGTCCGTTGCCTTGACAGTAAAGCGATAAACCCCTAGGATTCGCTGGCCACGCTTCTTTATATCTTGCGCTGTAAAATTCTTATTTTCCAATGGCGGATTCGGAGGGGGAGAAGATTTCTCCCAGGTGAGCGAGCATGAAGTTGCTTTCCAGAATCGTTTGGGCCGAAGGAATGTACCTCGGCCCGCATCATTTTCAGGCGCAGAATCGCTATTTCGAGGAGTCGGTACACTTCGCAACGGCGAGTTTGTGGAAAAACGCCTACGGTTTTTCCGCCTGCCAGCTCGACGCCGATGCTCTCCGCAACGGAACGGTCGCCTTAGTCCATGCCCGCGGGATTTTCGAGGACGGCCTCACCTTCGACATTCCCGGGTGTGACTCGCTTCCTGAGTCTCGCAATATCACCGGAGTTTTTCCTCCTACCGCAGATCAGCTGACCGTCTTTTTGGCCGTGCCGCGATGGCTGCCGGATGGACAGAACTGCAATCTGCAATCTGGCCAGGGCGTCAACACACGCTACACCGGTGTGGTTGAGATGATGCACGATGAAAACACAGGGCGCGACGCGAAGCCAGTTCAATTGGGACACAAGAATATTCGTTTGATGCTGGAATTCGAACCGCAGGACGATCTTATGACGCTTCCGATCGCCCGCTTGATGCGCGATGGTTCGGGTCATTTTATTTTCGACCCTGCTTTTGTTCCGCCCAGCCTGCGCCTGAGCGCAAGTGAGCATTTGACCGGCATGCTTCATCGTCTGGTCCAGATCCTGGAAGACAAAAGCGCCGTGGTTTCCAGGGAACAGCAGCAATCGGCAGGAAAGTTTCAGGCTGGCATGTCGGCCCGCCACGTATCGCAGTTCTGGTTTCTGCACGCCATCAACTCCGGCCTGACCCCGCTTCGGCATCTGTTGCTTTCCAAGCACGGCCATCCGGAAGAGCTTTTTTGCGAGATGTCACGCCTGGCAGGCGCACTCTGTACGTTTGGGTTAGATGTGCCTCCTCGTTCCCTGCCCCACTACGACCATCGCAACCCGGGTCCGAGCTTCGATGCGCTGGATGACCATATTCGCCGCCATCTTGAAATCGTGGCCGGCTCACAGGCGATTCTGATTCCTCTCCAAGCGGTCGATCGCTATTTCCACGAAGGGGCGATCAAGGATCAACGCTGTTTCGAGCGTTCCCGGTGGATCCTGGGCGTTCACGCGGCCATGGGAGAGGCCGAGTTGATTACAAAAGTTCCAAGCCTTGTCAAAATGTGTTCCGCCAAGTTCGTTTCTGACTTGGTAAAACGGGCGCTTCCCGGCTTGACGCTGACTCACCTGGAAGTGCCGCCCGCCGCCGTTTCGGCCCGGGTGGATAGCCAGTACTTCACGGTCAACCGCAGCGGGCCATGCTGGGAGCACATCATGCAGACGCGCAGCGTGGGCGTCTATGTCCCCGGCGAACTACCCGCGCCTGAGCTGGAGTTGATTGTCATTCTGGAGAAGTAATCTATGTCTTCGACGCACGCATCTCCGCTCGGCAGCTACCGCGGCTCAAGTCCCGCGCTCGACCGCCGTGGCTGGAACCTTGCGCTAGCTTTCCAGGAAGTGTTTACCGCCATCGTCCGACTGCGCTACAACCGACAAGCAGTCTCTGACGCGGAATCGTTTCGCGCCCAGGTGAAACAGGCTCTACGAGTAGCCGAACAAGAGGCTCGCAGCCGCGGCTGCAACCCGGATGACATAAAGCAAGTGCTTTTTGCCATGGTTGCCTTCCTGGATGAGTCCGCACTTGGTTGCAAAAATCCAGCGTTTGCGGACTGGCCTCGTCTTCCCTTGCAGGCCGAGCTCTATGGTCATCAGTTGGCCGGAGAGGGTTTTTTTCAGGAGCTTCACCGGGCGATGAAACGTCCCGACTCCGTGGAAACGGCCGATCTTCTCGAGGTCTACTACCTCTGCCTGCTGCTCGGGTTCAAGGGGCGTTACGGCGCGGGCGGTGACCTTCGCTCGATCACGTCAGCGGTGCAGGAAAAGATCCGGCGCGTGCGCGGACCCTTGACCGCGCTCTCTCCGCGTGGTGCAATTCCGGCCGACGCAGTTCGCCTGGCACAGACCGATCCCTGGGTACGCAGGCTGGGCATTGCTACCCTGGTCAGTTCTTTGTTGGCACTGTCTCTATTTCTGGTCTTCAAATTTCTTTTGGTTTCAGGTGCGTCTGAACTTTCCGCTCTGGCGGCACAGCTCGCGAAATAGAGAGGCGAAATGGTTTACTTGGCAACCGGCGTAGTCCTGCTGGCTTACCTCGTTTTGGTCTGGTTCCTCGGAGTATGGTTGCGCCTGCATGGTTCCGATATCTGGATCCTGCGCGGCGGCCTCGCCTTCGTCGGTATCGTTGCGGCTGGGTCCTTTCTGTGGTTTTACCGAAAATCCAAGGAAGACGCCGCTCCTGAAACTGAATCTGGATTAGTCGCCGGCACCGACGACATTAACCTTCTCGTTCGTGAAGCCGGGCGCAGGCTGAAAAGTTCCACCCTGGGCCGCGGCGCCACACTCAGAAATCTACCGCTGGTGTTCGTTCTAGGAGAATCGGGCGCAACCAAAACAACGACGGTCATTCATTCTGCTCTCGATCCCGAACTGCTTGCGGGACACGTCTATCAAGACACCAACGTCTTGCCCACCCGTCTTCTGAACATCTGGTACACGAGGCAGGCCATTTTCGTGGACCCCGCAGGCAACCTGCTGACTGAGCCCGAGCGCTGGAAACGGCTCCTGAAACTGGTTCAGCCCGGCAGAGTATCAACCGCGATGGGCAAGGGATTGCAAGCGCCGCGCGCCGCCATTCTCTGTTATGACATCGAAAGTTTTCTAAAGCCAGGAGCCAGTGAAGCCACTCTCTCCGCGGCTCGCAAACTTGCCGTACGGCTGCAGGAAATTTCGCAACTCCTCGGCATCAGCTTCCCCGTGTACGTATTGTTTACCAAGCTCGACCGAGTTTCATTCTTTCCTGAATTTGTCCACGGGCTCAACAAAGAACAAGCTTCCGAAATTCTGGGCGCAACTCTGCCCGTCCGCTCGCTGACCTCGGGGGTGTATGCGGAAGAAGAAACTCGGCGCCTCGGCAAGGCCTTCGACGAGCTGTTTTACTCGCTCGCGGAACGCAGGCTGGACCTGCTCGCTCGCGAGAACGATGGCAGCCAACTGGCCGCTATCTATGAGTTTCCCCGAGAATTGAGAAAGCTGCGCACGCTGCTGGTTCAGTTTCTCGTCGACTTGACTCGACCGAGCCAACTCAGCGTGAATCCTTTTCTGCGTGGTTTTTATCTATCCGGCGTCCGTCCCGTGATTGTCGACGACGTAGCAGTCGCTGCCCCGCAGGTACAAGCCCCGGACCTGTCATCGGGGGCCGGCGCCACCCGCATCTTCAGCAGTGCGGGATTCGGTGGCCCTCCGGCCGCATCTTCGGCACCGGTGTCGAGTTCCCGGAAAGTGCCGCAGTGGGTCTTTCTGAGCCAGTTATTCAACGACATCATCGTCAAGGACCGGGTTGCTCTCACCGCCAGCGGCTTCAGTTCTCGCGTGAGTATTCTTCGCCGCGTGGTGCTAACCGCGGCTTTTCTGGTGGCGATTACTTGCACCATTGGGTTCTTGGTCTCCTTCGTTGGCAATCACCAACTGGAAGGCGATCTTCGTGCCGCCATCAGCGATTTGCGAAACACGGGCCAAGGGGGTGACCAGCCAAATCTGGCGAACTTGCAAAAACTGGATCGGCTGCGGCAGCAGTTGGCTACGCTCAAAGAGTTCGAAACCGATGGAGCACCCCTTAGTCTGCGCTGGGGGCTTTACGTCGGAGATCAGCTATACCCTGAGGCGAGGAGCGCTTATTTTGAGCGCTTCCGCCAGGTTCTATTCGCCTCCACCCAGGGGAAAATCTTGGACGGTCTTCGCGCTGTTTCCGATACTCCTGGCCCCAACGACAGTTATGAGAAAACCTACAACCAGCTGAAGGCCTATCTCATTACCACCAGCAACAACGACAAAAGCACCAAAGAGTTCCTCACGCCCGTACTCAGCAGTCACTGGATTGCTGGAAGAGACATCGATGCCGAACGCGTCGCACTGGCCAAAGCCCAGTTCGATTTCTACAGTACCGAACTCGCGGCCGCAAATCCATTCTCTGCCAGCAATGACGCCAGAGCGATTGCCCGGGCGCGGCTCTATCTCTCGCAGTTTGCTGGTATCGACCGATTTTATTTGCCGCTTATTGCGAAGGCGTCGCCAACCATTCCCGATGTGAGCTTCAATGAACTTTTCCGCGATTCCCAGGGAGTAATCGTCAGTAATCACAAAGTCAGAGGCGCCTTTACACGCAACGGATTCACCTTCGTATCGGATGCAATCCGCAATCCCTCTTTCATGAGCGTTGAGGAGTGGGTTCTAGGAAAAGCAACGGCGTCCGAATTGGACCCCGCAACTCTCCGCCAGAAACTTACGGAGCGTTATTACGACGACTTCACGAAAGAGTGGCGAAGCGTTCTTCAAACATCGTCGGTAGTCGGCTATCAGGATTTTGCGGACGCGGAAAAAAAGTTGGAGAAGTTGACTGGACCTACCTCGCCTCTGCTGGAATTGTTCTGGTTTATCTCCAACAATACCGCGGTGGCTGCTACAGATGTGGCTGCGCCATTCTTGCCGGTGCAGGCTCTGGAACCCCCGGGCGCGCCGGACAAGCTGCCCGACCAATACATTACTGACTCCAATAAGCCCTACATCTCGGCTCTCAGCAAACTCCAGGCTGACATTGCCCCATTGGCCAGCAATCCCAGCGATCCAGTTCTCGCCTCCCAGGTCGCAAATTCAGAAGGCGCAGCCAAGGTCAGTGTTACGCAGGTTATGGGAACCCGCGTGGATCAAAAATTCCATGACGAGAATCTGGTTCGAGCGCTTTTGGAACAACCCATTACCAACGTGGACGCTCCATTAAAGCTCGGTCCCGCCGCAGCTCTGAATGGAGCCGGCAAGAGTTTCTGTGCCCGTTTCGCTCAGATTACCGGAAAATTTCCATTCAACCCAGCCTCCGATCAAGAACTGGCAAGCGATCAGTTGAATGACATTCTTGCGCCCAAAACTGGAGCCTTGTGGACTTTCTATGACGATAAGCTCAAGCAGATATTGATCAAGGAAGGATCGCACTACGAAGTTGCGGCGACCAGCGCGGTTAAACCGTCTCCAGTGTTTGTGGCATTTTTCAATCGCGCCGCCGCGCTGAGCGATGCCCTCTATTCTGGAGGCTCATCGACGCCGAAGTTTTCCTACACCCTGAAAACGCTGCCCAGCAATGTGGACGTGATTTTGAAAATTGGCAGCGAAACTCTAGCTGGGGCCGGCCAGCAGAAAACTTTTACCTGGACGGGAAACCCTGAGGATGTTCAGGTGACAAGTCCCGGCGGCGATCTCTTAGGGGCGTTCCGAGGTACCTGGGCAGTTTTCCGATTCGTTGCTGACGCCCGTTCGCAGGGTGCTGGCCGCGTCGCCAACCTGGAATGGATTATGCAATCCAATGGAAGGACGATTATGCTGCCAAACGGAAAGCCAAAGTCTTACACCTATCAACTGGAAGTGAATAGCGTGAATCCGTTCCAGTCTTCCGAACTGACCGGGCTGCGTTGCGTTTCGCAAGTAGCGCACTGATTTTTGCGTCCTTCTACGTCGAGCTTTTTACGTCGAACTTTGCTGCGAATTACCGCCGCGGCCCGGAGTGAGGCGTTCGATGAGGCGCTCGCTCCATGACTGCTCCGACGCACGCACCAGCAGGCATGTGATGTTGTCGTCACTGCCGCCGTTCTTGGCTGCTTCAATCAGTTCGTCGCATGCTTCATCCAATGAGCGCACATCACTCATCACCTCGAGCATCTTTTGTTCTTTGACATAGCGCGACATGCCGTCGCTACAGAGGAGCAGCACATCTCCCGCCGTAAACTCATGATCTTCCAGGTCTGGCTCCACGCTCTCCTCTGACCCGAGAACCCGTACGATTACATTTTGCATTTCCGACTTCTCAGCCTCTTCTACCGTCATCAGTCCGCGACGTACCTGCTCCATCACGAGAGAGTGGTCGCTCGTCAGCTGCTGAATGCTTCCGCCGCGTGCCAGATAGATGCGGCTGTCTCCTACGTTGGCGATGGAAAAAAACATTCCGTGCACGCACACTGCGACGATGGTCGAGCCCATGCCGGAACGATTGGGATTCTGTGCGGCCGCTTCCTGGATAGCCTGGTTCGCCAATTGAATGGCGTTGCCCAAGCCGCCGGCGTATTCCGACACGCCCTCAAATTTCCGTCCCAGAATGGGCGATTCGGCTTGGCCGGAATCGTTGCCAACGTATTCGAGCACCGTATCCACTGCGATTTTGCTCGCGACTTCTCCCGCCGCCGCTCCTCCCATGCCGTCGCAAACCACAAAAATCCCACGCCGCAGGTCGAAACCGAAATTGTCCTCGTTATTTGTCCGAACCAGACCGATGTCGGTTTTTCCCGCGGCTTGAATTACCAAATTCATTTCATACCTAACCGGCATCTCACAGCGATTGCGGCGATTGCCGTTTGGAAATGAGAATTCTGAAAACTCCTCGTGTCGTTGCAATGAAGCATGAAACTGGGCCTATTCCTCGGGCGTGGGTTGGGTCGAGGTTGATCGGTTCTTACGGCTTCCGATCCGCGAGAAAATCCGGCCGCGTTGAGCCTCTTTGAGGAGTTGCTGCCGCTCCTCCTGCAACCCTAGACTTGCGTGATTGGCGATCTCGGAGGCCGAATTCATGAGATCCACGGCTGACCGCGAATCACCGGCCGCCAAAGCTGCCCGTGCTTGCGTCAGGGCCAAAGACAGCGCTCGGTCCGCCGTAGCTTTCATCCTACTTCCAAAAGTCTCTCGCGCCCGCTTCAACAGCAGCGACTGCGGATGCGATCGCAGACCGGCCTCCAAGGCCGCCCAACCTCCACTGATGTCGAGGTTATCCAGCGCGCCGTACGCAGTCCCCACCAGCTGCAAAACCTCTGCCTCGCTCTCCCACGCTGCGCGCAGCCTCCGGATCCCTTCCTGCACCGTCGGATCCACGAGGACTGCGTCGGGCTGTGACTCGAGGAAGATTGCTGCTTCTTCGTACAGCTCGACGCTGACCAATTGTTGCGCGGCGCTCAGCGCCGCCTCGATTTTCTGCCGTGAGGCTTGCTGTTGGCTTCTAGCTTTATCCAACAGAGCTCGCATGGAAACGTCATTGGTTTGTTCGACCACCGGTTCGAGCAAGCGGATTGCCGCTTCGTAGGAGCCTTTCGCAAGCAGGCCTTGCGCTTCGGCAAACGTTGTCTCTACCAGCGATTCTCTCTGTTGTTGTTCGGCTTCATGGCGGGCAAACTCCAGCAGTTCGGAAATCTCTGCGGAAACAATCCCGTCCGCCTGGCACGTTTCAAGAAGCCTCACAGCTTGCCGGTATTGGCCCTGACTGATGGCCTTATGCGCCAACGCCAGGAAATGCGCGCGAGATTCCTGCAGCTTGCTATTTTCGACCTCTTCTTCAACGCTGGTTTGAAGAATCAGAAGCCGCTCATTGCCGGGAAACTCCCGCAGCTTTTCACCCACCAACTCCAGCGCCTCCTGGGGAGCTGTATCGAGGAGTGCCCGGCATCGCCGTACGGTTTCATCCACTTCGCGGCGCGCTTCGGACTCCGCTATCCGCCGCGATAATAGCCCCCTGAACTTCAGCAGGGATGGTTCAGTCGGCATTCTTTCGAGGGCCATGTTTACGCGGGCTGCTACCGTGGTGAGCTGCTCGTGAGTCGTGGCCAGGGAGATTTCGTTCTGGAGTTGTTCTACCACTCGCCGCCGCTGCTCTTGTTCCTGCCCAGCCTTGGCTTGCTTGAGCAGCGAGATCAACTCGGGATTGGAAGGATCAATCTGCTCGACGTCATTGAGCAGCTTCATCGCCGCCGTGAAGCGCCGGTTTCCCATCTCGTTGCGCGCGGATTCGAGCAGCTGCCGCGCCTTCGCTACACGGGACGCCTCTTCCACCTGCTGGACGATATCGGCGTAGGCGGCACGCACCCGGGAATCTTCCTTATCGAGATCAAGCGCCTTGGCAATAATGGCCTGCGCCGACTCTAAATCTCCTCGGCCGCGGGCGCCGTCCGCCTGCCGTAAATATCCTTCGATCCTCTCTTTGGTCTGCTTTTTCCGGCGCACGGACTCCAGCAGTTCCGCCAGTTCCGAGCTGGATTGGTCCAGGCGCAGAGCTTCCTCGAGATGGCCGATCGCTACGTCGTATTGCCCCTCCTGAAGGGCAGCCTCGGCCTGGAACCTTAATTCACGGATTTGTCCCGCGCGCTGCCGCAGTGCCAGGTTTTGCTGCACCTGCACCAGCAGTTGCCGGGCTTTCGTATGCTGTGCATCCAGCTTGGTCACTTGCAGCAGGATCTCCCTCGCCTTGAGAAATTCCTGCTCCTTCACCAGCGATTCGGCTTGCTCCAACATTTCGAGCACTTGGCCTTTTTTTACCTCGTCCGCGACCGCATAGATGTCCGCCGCCATTTCGTCTGCGGAGCTGTAACGGTCATGGGGATCTTTCGCTAACGAGCGATCGAGGATCGCATCCAGCGCCGGTGGATAATCGCTCAGATAGTTGTTGAGCGGGGGATGTCTTTCATTCAACAGCTTCTGTATCACACTGGCGTCTTCCCCGCTGAAAGGAAGCTGTCCGGTCAGAAGCTGGAAGAGCATGATTCCGGCAGAGAAAATATCGGAGCGGCCGTCGAACGCCCGGTCCCGCAACCGTTCCGGGGCCATGTAATGAATGGTTCCAATTACGTTGCCAGTACGGGTTAGCCCGCGCTCCTGTTTTTCCTGCCGAGCAATTCCGAAGTCCAGCAGCTTGGCCACGCCATCCGGTTGCACGATGACGTTCGCCGGCTTTACATCGCGATGGATGACGTCATTGCGGTGTGCGTAGGCCAGCGCCGAGCAAACCTGTTCAATGATTTTCAGGCGAAAAACCAGCGGAAGCGGACGATCCGGCTGGATCACGCGGTCCAGAGCCTCGCCCGCTACGTACTCCATCACAATGTAAGGAAAGCCTTCTTGTTCGCCCAAATCGTAGACCGTCACGATGTTGGGGTGTTTCAACATTCCCGTCTTGGCCGCTTCGCGATAGAAGCGCTCAAGCATTTCCGGGTCTCCGGCGAAGCCTTCCGTGATGGTTTTGATCGCGACTTCGCGGCCCAGGTGCTTATCGAAGGCGCGATAGACCAGACCCATGCCGCCCCGGCCGAGCAGGCCGGTCACTTCGTACTTTCCAATTCGCGTCAGGGGTTTGGTGCTCAAGCTCTCCTGCCCATGCGTGGTTGCTCCACGAGAAAATTCCTACGACGCCGAGTTTGTCGCCCAGCGTATGTTGAAGTTATCCCAAAGAAATTTCTTGCCTTCGCCCCGTTCCTTCGTTTCTCCTTCAGGCGTCGCATTCAGATAGAGTATGTAAGACTCCGCCGCTCCGTCGAGATCGCCGTCCTGAACTCGTTTTCGCGCCTGTTCCAGAATCCTTGCAGGCAGGCCTTCCACTTTGTCCCGCGCCGTCTTGATCAGCGCTTCTCGCGCTTCAATTTCAACGTCGTTGAGATACTGGATTTCATCCGGGACCGAGCCTTGCGCTTTGACCCCTTCGGTATCTTCCGGTTTCACATTCTCCAGAACAATCACAGTACGTTGATTCTCTTTCTTAAAAGCAGGCACCACATCGATCACGTTGCCTGATGAATCCACGATGCGAAACGCCAGTTCGACCACCGCTTTGAGGTCGATCGTCTTCTTCGTATAGCTATAAGGCTTGACGATGTCTTCAGGATTGGTTTTAGGAATCGAATCCAGCTTCTTATGCGCATCCTGGGCCTTCTGCTCGGCTGCCGTTACCCTGTCGTTGGCGTCCGATATTTCCTTTTTCTTGCCGCGCGCCTGGGCTCCTTCCAGTGCCTTTTGCGCGCTTACCAGTTCCTGGTTCGCAGCTTCATAGTCCCGATTCGCTTTGTTCCACGCATCGTTCGGAACATCGCGCGAACTAAACCGATATTTCGACTCTTTAGCCTCCACCGTCGAAGCTACGGTAGGGCGGTGCTCCAACACATCGCCGACCAGCCGGAAGTTAGGCTCCGCATCCGTAACGTCGTTGGAACGCACTACACGCACACGGAGCGAAGAAGTCTCAAGCCCCGTGGCGATTGCGTCCGACAGCTGTTCGGCAAAACCAGCGCTGTCTCGCCGGGACGTCTGGTCGCGAAACACCACGCGAATCGACAGTTTGGAGCGCATCTGGTAAAGCGAGTTACTTTTGGTCCGCTCGTCGCGAACGTCGTCGCGATTCGACTTGTACTGTTGAGCCAGGTCAAGATAAAGCCACGCTAAACCCACTCCTGAACCGAGCGGCTTTTGCAGGTAACGCCTGGCCACTTCCAGGTAATGATCGCTGATGGTCTCAGCCAGCAAGTCGAGGCGCAGCTTGAGATTCTTATCCTCTTCGCCGCTCGCGCTATAAGCGCGCTCCAGCAGGTCGTAGGCGTGTTCTGCCTCCACTTCGTCGTTGCGGCCATGAATCGGGGTATGCGCTGATTGCAAAATCTTGGCTTCATCCGAGGCGCTCTTGATGTAAAGGTCGCGCAGCGACTGCATGCGATCTACTACCAAGGCTCGCGAGGCAGGGGGCAGATCGGCCAATACTTCGTAGGCCGCGATGGATTGCTTCTGTCCTTCGAAAGCCGCGCTCTTGGCCAGCGCAGCGTCGGCATCCGCGCGTGTGCTGGCGACTTCGAGGCTTTGCTCGTCTTTTTTCAGAGCTGCCGCAGCTTCCGGTGTTTTCTTGATTTCATTGGCGCGGCGAAGTTCGCGAACTGCATCCTGCCAGTTGTTGCTGCTCGCGAATTTGGTTCCCTGCTCAAAGTGAAATTTGTAAGCGGCATCTACAATCGCGCTGATGCGGGGCTCCTCGTCGGCAAAAGACACATAGGCGGAGATGGCGGTTAACGCATCGTCGTACTTCTGTTTGGCTTTCAGATTTTCGCTGGTGACCAGAGTCGATTCCAGGGAGCGGCTCTCCGCGGCGATACTGGTTTGCAAGGCTTGCGACTGATCAAATTGAGGGTCGATTTCGATCGCCTGAGCAGTCAGTTCGCGCGCCTGGAGTAAATGGGAATAACCCGGAGTATGCCCAGCCAAGGCGGCTTTATAGGCCTGAAATTGGGCGCGCCCCTTCTCCGTGATCGCCGTCAGTTCCAGGCGTACGTCGTCTCTCAACTTCAATGCTGTCGCCAATGACGGCGCCAGAGACCGCGCATCATCGGACCGCAGCTTCGCGGCCTTCAACTCCGCATATGCCGGAGCCGTGGTGCCGGCCGATTTTCGATAGGCCGCCAAATGGTCCTCGCCCTCCTTTACTTGTAGCGTCGCGAGCGATTCTTTGGCCTGGTTGGCATGGGAAGATGTCCGATACTTGCTGAGATAATCCAGCCATCCCGGAATGGAGTGAGCACGCCCGGCTCGAAGGTACTCCGCTAACTCTTCATCAGGTGCGGCGACGAATTGAATCTGTACTCCCCGTTTCAGCGGTGGAGGTGCCGTGACTCCTGCTGGCGAGGAACTAACCACGCGGCCCTGAACTACCGCAAGCTCGGCCAGTTCCGCCGGGGTTGACCCTTCATTTTTCTCTAGTTTCAGGTTTGCGGGAACCACACAGGTAGCAGCCGAGTCCCGCGTGACGGTCATCACCCCGTCAGCCCGGCGCTCCATTGACGTTGCCCCTGCCAGCAGCACTTTCTCCAGCTTGGAATAAGCGGACTTGTCAATTTTCTCGCCCTCTGCGCAAGCCCTCACCTCCGCTTTGCCGTTAATGGTGAAATCGGCAATTTGAACGTAAGCCGCCCCGTTCGGCCCATCATAGAGCTCGATCGCGTTAAGCGACGTTTCCTTCGCGCCGACACCGATTTGAGGAATCGAAGTTGAAAGCGATACCGCAACCGCAGTGCATACAATGACCCGAAACGCACAAATCCAAGAGCCACGAAGCGATGACGCCATATTTTTCCCGGAGGCTCGCGCCGCCAGTGAGGCTCGAAGCACTGAGCCACTGGGCTGCCAGAGGTACCGACATGATACTCACAGATGTGGTGAAGTCAAGTATGGCACCCGCCCACCCATCCCACCAGAAGACGAACCAGCCTTATCCCGCGGTCCTGTTCGTTCATGCCGGGCCCCCTTCCCCCACTTCGGTGGGATCGCGCGCTTGATTCGTATCGCTCTTTTGCTGTAAGCTGGCAGTTTTGCCGGGGGACTGAGCGGCGCGTGGCTCGATTTTAGCCGGCCACGCAGGCCGCAAATCGACCGAACCCACCAATGATATGAATGCGGGTCCTCAAGCTCTCCGACCGAGCCGTGAACCGAAGGCAGAAGGCGCCAATCGTCAGCCCTTTTCGGCGGCGACGGATATTTCCATCCGCCTTTGGACGGCTGCTCAGTTACGGAGTAATCCTCCGGATGTTTCCTGGAACACAGACAGTGGCTTGGTTTTACTGATCGGCGACGTGCTCGGCGCGGCTCGAGGTGTTCCCGCGGACGAACTGCGATTCGGACTGTCGGCTCACTTCAATTGCGCGGCGCAAGCAATGAAGGCGGCCAAGTCCATTGAGCAGTCGGTGACGGAATTTTCAAAACAGCGTCCGAACGATTGTTTCGGCGCTGCCATCGCGGTCCACCCTCCCGTTGAGCCTCGGCCTTTTCTCGAAGGGGATCCCAGCCCGGTTTCCCCTGCTTCCTCTCTGCTGCAACAGGCCCAGCCGGGCCAAATATTGGTGAGCCGCGAAACATACGAGCACCTTCGTGACGTACCTGGAGTGCAGTTCCGCACATTGAATGCGGATGCCGATTCGGGGGGCAGCGGGGACGCCGAGCTCCTCTGGACCTCTCCGGAAGCCTATGCGTTATTCGCCAGCCATCTGCAAGAGGCGGTTGGGAGACAACCGATACGCGAGGAACGAAATCCTCCCGCGAACGCTGAAGAAAATCTCACGTCTCAGCCACCGAATACGCAATCCTACGATTTCCCAGAAGTCGCTTATTCCACCACCAAGTTGTCCGCGCGTGACCCAGAAGAAAGCGAAGTCAGTTGGCTGGCTTCCCACTGGCTTCTCGTATCTGGCGTTGCTCTGGTTTTGGCCTTAGCGACGGCTTACGCCGGTTCCGCGCTATACAAAAGATCGTCGGCGGTAAATTCCACCGGTTCGCAGCCGGCCCCCAGCCAACCGCCGTCTGGCAGCTCCACTTCGGTCGACTCTCACCCGGTACAGCGTGCGAATGTGTTACCTGGCGCTAGCAGCACCAGCCGAAAGCCGGAAGCCCCGAAGCCAATTCAGGCTCCCCCAAAGCCCCCCGAAGTAAAGGCGGTTGGCGAATTTGAAGGCTTCACTGCCAGAGACATTCCGATACTTCTTAAAAAAGCTGAATCGGATGCCGGCTCCGGTGACTACGAATCGAGCCGTAATGAATACAACATCATCTTGCATCTGGATCCCGCGAATCAGGCTGCCAAGGCGGGTCTTTCCAGGGTAAACCTGAGCGTCGACGGCAATCACTAGATGGTCTACCCTCGCTCAACGATGGGAAAAGCAGGCCGGCATTCGGTCTCCCCATCCGAATTAGCGGACTGGTTGCTCACCTGTAACTGCCGTAGCGTATCCCGCGGCAGCTGATCCCGATGTTGTTCGAAGACCATCCGCACCAATTCACTGCGCGTCCTGACCCCGGTCTTCGAAAAGAGTTGCGGACGAGTGGCCCGCAATTCGGACGACGGCAAAGCTAGGACTTGCTGGAGGCCGGTTCACAATCGTTCTAGCCCGCGGGGGCGTCAACTGGCAAGCCGGGAGCGCGGCATCTTTTTGCCTTTTGCGTCTACACCACCGGGAATGTGGACGGTCGTCATTCTGGTACGATTAAATTCCTGGAAGCCGCCGGATGAAGTTCCTTACGGAGGACCCATCCGGCATCAGGCGTTAGCGGAACACCGCGGCATAAGAGACTAGGAGGCGGACACATTCGCCGACTGTCCCTGGTGGAGCCGTCCCGCAGTTTCTTTTCCTATGAACCCAGCCGGCCCGTTGATCGCGCCTCCAATTTCAATCTCAGAGGCCTCCAAGCGGCTCCTACCGTGGCTCGTTGCTGTCGCTCTTTTTATGGAGTCGCTCGATACCACGATTCTCAATACGGCCGTTCCCGCCGTCTCTTCTGCCCTCGGCGTCGCTCCCCTCAGCATGAAGGCGGTGCTAGCGAGCTATACGCTCAGCCTGGCGGTCTTCATCCCAATCAGTGGCTGGATGGCGGACCGGTTCGGAACCCGTCGTGTATTCGCTTCCGCGATTGGTCTCTTCATCCTCGGGTCCTTTCTGTGCGGAATAGCAAGCAACATCCACGTGATGGTCGCCTTTCGCATCCTGCAAGGTTGCGGCGGCGCGATGATGGTGCCAGTGGGCCGGCTTACCCTGGTTCGAACATTTGCCAAGTCAGATCTTCTGCGCACCATGAGCTTTGTCTCTATACCAGCCCTGGTGGCGCCCATGCTCGGACCCATCACCGGAGGTCTCATCGTCGGCTATCTTCAGTGGCGCGTCATTTTCTTCCTTAATATTCCAATTGGAATCGCGGGTTTGATCCTCGTTTATCTGCATTTGCCGGACTACCGCGAAGAGCGGACCCCTCCGCTCGATGTTGTCGGACTCATCCTGTTCGGTTCTGGGGTCGCTTTGCTGTCTTATGTGCTGGAGATATTCGGCGAGCACACACTGAGTGCGGGCGCGATGTCCGGATTGCTGCTGTTGTCCATTGCCTTGCTTGCCGGATACGGAATCCACGGGAGCAGTCTTCCGTTCCCTCTGTTGAAGCTCAGGCTATTCAGCATTCGCACGTTCCGCGCCGCCGTAAGCGGCAGCTTCTTCACTCGTCTTGGAATAGGCGGAGTGCCATTTCTCCTGCCGCTCCTCTATCA